>Ga0210021_1000155_pt1 | contig 82978 bp, 87 predicted proteins | sample CryGeymeta201517_FD_183981 | JGI IMG/M metagenome (GOLD analysis project Ga0210021, IMG submission 183981) | Groundwater microbial communities from Crystal Geyser aquifers in Utah, USA - Crystal Geyser metaG 2015-17 (SPAdes) (version 2) | ecosystem: Environmental > Aquatic > Deep subsurface >... | reverse complement strand
AACATTTTTTTCAGCGGAATTAATAATTTTAATAGGAGGTTTAACATCGTATTTTATAACAAGAATTGCTTCAGTAAATGAAGGATTTATGATTGAAAAGTATTTTAACAATTCGATCTTAATTTTTGTTATTGTTTTGATAGCGCTTTCTGTTTCAGGTTTTGTTGTTTCAAAGATTAACAAGAACTAAATAACATTAATGTTCTTCAGTAACTCCATTTTTTCATCTTGGAAAAGTGGTCTGCTTTCACCGGTCTGTAATCCGGCTAATTGAATGTTCATAATTCTCAGTCTTTTTAGATTTTGAACTTGATACCCGAGAGCTATACACATTCTGCGGATTTGGTGTTTTTTCCCTTCAGTTAAAATTATTCTAAAAGATTTTGGTCCAGATTGAGTAATTTGAGCAGGCTTGGTTCTATATCCTTCGATATCAACTCCGTTAGACATTTTACGAATAAAATTTGATTTAATTTCTTTATCAACCCGAACAGAGTATTCTTTTTCATGCTCGTATTTTGGATTAAGCATTTTGTCGATTATCCTGCCATCATTAGTAAGAAACATCAGTCCTTCAGATTTTTTATCTAGACGACCAACAGGCGCTAATTTTTTGTTTGTAGGAAAAAAGTCATCAACGCTTTTTTCGCCTTCTTGTGGATTATGTGATACGACGCCAGTCGGTTTATTAAAAGCAAAGTATTCATAATTTTGCTTCATCTTTTTCATTTCGCTACCGACTTCAACTTTGTCATCTTTATTTACTTTTTGACCTAGAACCGCTAGTTTGCCGTTAACTTTGACTTGACCTTTTTCAATCATTTCATCAGCCTTACGACGTGAACAATAATTTTTTAGATAAAGGTATCGATTGATTCGAATCGGGTATTCAATTTCGTTTTGCATAACACTAATCTAACAGATTTTTACTTTTTGTATATCTTTATGGATAGTTTTAGAAATGTTATTGGAATCTTTATCGTTGTCTGTCGCGTCGGTTTTTTAACAAGTTGGTTTCGCAATCGACGAAAATTTTATAGAATGTAATAAATGTCTGATAGAAATTTGATAGAAGAAGCAAAAGAAGAAAGTTTGAATCTTTTAAAAAGCCTTATCACCCCTAGAGGTTTTGTTGCTTCTTCTAATGATATAGATAACTACAAAAGAGTCTTTTCGCGTGATGGGATAATTGCTGGAATTTCATCAATCAAATTCAAGGAGCCTGAATTAGTTGAAGCCTTTAAACAGACTTTGATTACCCTCAAAAGAAATCAAGACAAGACGGGGAGAATACCGAGTAATGTTTCCCTAGACGAAGAAAGTGTTAGCTATGGAACAACAGTAGGTCGAGTCGATTCTAGTATTTGGTATGTCATTGGGTGTTGTTTTTATTATTTGGAAACAGGTGACAAGGATTTTCTCGAGGAAATGTCTGAATCTGTCGACAAGACTTTTTTCTATTTAGAATGTTTAGAATTGAACGGTCGCGGGCTACTTTATATCCCACCAGGAGGCGATTGGGCAGATGAATATATAAACGAAGGTTATGTGTTATTTGATCAAATGCTCTATCTATTCGCCTCGGAATTTTATTATAAAGTTTTTCGCAAAGCGGAAACTCAAGACAAGATTAATCATTTGAAAAAGCTTATCAAAACGAATTTTTTTCCTAAAGAAGAAAATTTGAAAAGTGAGTTTATTTATCAGTCAAAACTTTTTGAAAAGATTATAGAAAAATATGAGACCTGCGCGCCGATTGCTTCTTTCTCTGCTTTTGGAGCAAATTATTATTATGACCTATTTGCAATTTCACTTCTTTTTAATTCTGACTTATTAGAAAGAGATGAGCAAAAAGAGATTGTGAATCATCTGAACGAAACTTTTGGAAGTGATTTGCCAGTTTATCCTGCATTTTATCCAACTATCGATGAAAAAAGTCCGGATTGGCAAAAACTTAATAATAATTATATTTTCAGATTCAAAAATAAACCGAATGAGTACCACAATGGTGGCCTTTGGGGAGTTGTTCATGGCTTTTATTTAGGATCGTTGGATGATGTTGAAGAGGGGCAAATTTTGGACTTTGCTAAAATTCTCGAAAGAGATAATTACAAGTTCCCGGAATTTTATCACGGACTTACTTTGGAAGGGATGGGAACTAGCAAGTTAGGATTTACTGCCGCGGGTTATTTGTTGGCTTATCAGAATTTTATTAATAAGAGTAAACCACTAGAAATATGATTATAGTTTGTGATTTAGATAGAACGCTCGTTCCAAATGGAGCAGAAGAATATGACGGTAGTTTGGAGGAATTTTATGAGAGAGTCTCAGGATTGAGAGATGCTGTGTTGGTTTATGCAACAGGCCGTAATTTAGAATTATTTAAAGAAGCTGAAAAAGAATATGGAATTAGAAAGCCAGATTATTTTATAGGTTCTGTCGGAACCGAAGTTTACAAAAACCAAAAAAACTTTTTTACAAGAAAAAATAAATTGGTGGCATATCCAGAATGGAATAACTATGTCAAAGACAAGCATCCTAATTGGGATAGAGAATTAATAGTTCAAGATATTGATGAAATTTTAAATGAGGAAGAATTTTATTTGCAAGAAGAGTCGGTGCAAAATGAAAATAAAATTAGTTATTATCTGAGAGATGAGAAGAAGTCAGATAATATCATCCAAGCTATTTCGGAATACATTAATCAAAAACAAATCAGAGCCGAAGTTGTATACAGTTTTGATCCTCATAAAAATTTAGGCCTAGTAGATGTTTTACCAAAAGACGCTACTAAATTGGGTTCTTTGGAATTTTTAATTGAAAAATTAGGAGAGAGTCCTGAAAATGTTGTTTATTGTGGTGATAGTGGGAACGATCTTTTGCCACTGACATCTGGGATTAAATCCGTTTTGGTTAAAAATGCTCGGGCTGATGTAAAAGAGAAGGCTATGCAAATCGTCGAGCAAAAAGGTGTTAGCGACAAGCTGTATATCGCAAAAGGTGGTGATAGATTAAATGGGAATTATTCTTCTGGCGTTATTGAGGGTCTCGAGTATTTTGGTTTTCTAAAGTAGCTTCTTGGTTTTTATTTTTTGAAAGATTTGATAGTGAGGTTTTTTCCAAATATTTTTCTACTTTGTCTGTTTTGATTCCTAATCTGCCGAGTAGCTTAATGAATTTCAAGTCGTATTCTAAGATGTGCAATCCGATAAAGAATAGCAAGAAAAAGGGGACAAGAGGGATTGGAATTACCCAACCAAATGCTCCAATAATTAATATTACCCAGCCGATAGTTTTTCTTATTAATCTATTTAGGAATTTCATGTTTCAATCATACAATAATAACGCTCAAATAAAAACTGCCCGACTAATCGTCGGGCAGGGGGGTTATGGTATGTCGGTAATGTCTGGAAGGTTTATAGCAAAAGAAGCTTCTCTTACTGTTATTCCTTTGTCAGAAAAAACTTCAGCAAATTCTTTAAAATGAGATTCTACTATTATTTGTAGCTCACTGGTTCTTCGCATGATGAACGCGCCGAATTTGAATTCAGTAATTTCACCTGTAGTGAAAAAATAAAAATCTGCAGTATCTTCTGTTTCAACATGGAATATTTTGAGGATTGATTTTCTCAAAAATTCATGCTGATGGTGGTCGAGTTCAGGGAATATTTTCTCTTTTTCTTTTGGCATAACTTTTCTTTCTTTGAAGGTTCAAATTAAGGTTCGATTGTTGATTTAAGCTTTACATTACTGATAAAATTGCTCTTGTCAACAAAATTTTGTATATTTCAAACCTAGCCGTTATAGCTCAGTTGGTAGAGCACACCCATGGTAAGGGTGAGGTCATCGGTTCAATCCCGATTAACGGCTCATTAAAAAAACTGTTAGAATAAAAGAAATGAATGAAGATAAAAAACAAAATTCTGAATTAGATAAAAAAACACAAATCAAAAATCGCATTTCAGAAATCGAGCAGAAAATGTCGGAACCTGATTTTTGGCAAGACTCTTCAAAGGCGCAGGAAGTAATAAAAGAAATGCAAAATCTAAAAGATGAGCTGGAAGGGGTTGGTAAATTTGACAGGGGTAATGCGATTTTGAATATCTTCTCTGGTGTTGGTGGAGATGACGCAGAAGATTTCGTTAGAATGCTAATGGAGATGTATATAAAATTTGCGAACATCAAAGGGTGGCAAATTAATTTTCTTGATGAGAGCGCAAACACAGAAAGCGGTTATAAAACAATTACTTTTGAAATTGTCGGTAAACAAGTGTATGGAACTTTGAAAAACGAATCAGGAGTGCATCGTCTTGTTAGAAAATCACCTTTCAATTCGGCCGGTAAGAGACAAACTAGTTTTGCTATGGTCGAGGTAATGCCAGTCTTTGAAAAGCAAAACGATCGATCAGATTTAAAAATACCAGAAGATGAGCTTGAGGTTTCATTTACAAAATCATCCGGTCCAGGGGGTCAAAATGTTAACAAAAGGGAAACTGCAGTGAGAATTATCCACAAGCCAACAAATATTTCTGCCTTCGTTTCTTCAGAGAGAAATCAGGCACAAAATCGCGAAAAGGCTATGGAAATTGTATACGGTAAGATCTACAACCTTAGAAAAAAACAGGAAAAAGAGGCTGAAAAAGCAAATTCGATATCTTCTACAACTCAGGCAAAATGGGGAAGTCAAATTCGCTCTTACGTTCTGCATCCTTATAAGTTAGTAAAAGACCACAGAAGTAATTATGAGTCCAGTGATGTAGATTCTGTATTAAATGGTAGAATAGAAGAATTCGTAGAAAGCTTAAAAGAAAATTAAGATGATATATTTCGAAAAAGTTTCAAAAATTTATTTTGACAATACAAAGGCCCTTGATGAGGTCACATTAAAAATAGAACCTAACGAGTTTGTATCAATCGTTGGTCATTCAGGTGCTGGAAAAACTACACTTATTAAAATGTTGTTAGCAGAAGAAACGCCGACAGAAGGAAATGTTTATTTTGGTTCGTTAGATGTTCATTCTTTGAACAAAAAAAAGATAAACAAGCTTCGTCGAAAAATCGGGACAATTTTCCAAGACTTTCGTCTTTTGCCCCATAAAAATGTTTATGAAAATATTGCGTTTGCGATGGAGGCTGCTGGAAAAACTGATGAAGAAATCGCTGCTGATGTTCCGCATGTTCTAGAACTTGTCGATTTACCTAAAAAGGCTTGGAATTTTCCACATGAATTATCTGGTGGTGAGCAACAACGCGTAGCGATTGCTCGTGCGATTGTTAACCAGCCTGATGTTATTGTGGCAGACGAACCGACCGGGAACCTTGACCCTCTTAATGCATATGATGTTGTGCAAATTCTGAAAAAAATTAACGATCTCGGAACAACAGTTATAATGACAACGCACAACAAAGGGATAATTGATGAAATAGGCAAGCGTGTCATTACCATGGAAGATGGTAAGATTATTAGAGATGATGCCAGTGGAAGGTATGCAATTTAATTTTAAGTAAAATCATAAAATGTTTTGGTTAAATTTCAAAAGAATAATTAGATCAGGTTTCGTAAATTTTTGGAGAAGCGGAATAGTTTCTCTATCAGCTATTTTAGTGATGGTTGTAACTTTATTTATTATAAGTTCCGTTATTTTTGGAGGAGCTTTACTAGATCACACACTAGAAGAATTAAAAGATCGCGTCGATGTTAATGTTAATATTTCAACAAATGTCATAGAAGATGATGTCTTGGCTTTAAAAACTCAAATAGAGAATTTACCAGAAGTTGCACAAGTAGAATATGTCTCTTCAGAAGAAGCACTAGAGCGATATAAAGAGCGTCATGCCGATGATCAAAAAATTCTAGCAGCGTTAGATGAATTGGAAGAAAATCCTCTTGGTGCAGTTTTAAATATCAAGGCAAAAGACACTTCACAATATGAAAGCATCCAACTTTTCTTAGAACAAAATTATCCAGAAGGGCAAACAGATTCTATTATCGAAAATGTAAACTATGCTCGTAAGGAAGCTGCTATAAATAGTTTGAATTTAATAATTAATACGGGTGAAAAATTCGGAACTTTGCTGACAGCAATATTTGTTATTTTGTCTGTGATTATTACTTTGAACACTATCCGTTTAGCTATGTATATTTCTCGTGATGAGATCAAGGTCATGAATTTAGTTGGAGCAAATCATAGTTATATTAGTGGGCCTTTCATTGTAACGGGATGTATTTACGGAATCGTTTCTGCTATCTTTGTTTTGATTTTGCTTTACCCGATAACATTCTATATTGGTCCACAAATAGCACCCATATTTTTTGATCTTAATCTCTTTAGTTATTATGTAAGTAATTTTGGGCAGTTATTCCTTATTCTATTTGTTGCCGGTATTGTAATTGGCGCGATCTCTAGTCTCTTGGCCGTTAATCGGTATCTTAAAAAAAGAAAATAATTCATTAAAAAATGTCTAGTGAAAATAAAGAAGAATTTTTAAAGTTCCCAGAAGGTTTTTTGTGGGGAGCAGCGTCGGCTTCATATCAAGTAGAGGGCGGTATTAATAACAACGACTGGGCAAAGGCAGCGCGCGAAACAGGCAAGGTCCCACCCGCCGACATCTCCTGTGATCACTACAATAAATACGAACAAGATTTTGATATTGCAAAATCATTAGGACAAAATTGCCAGAGAATTTCAATCGAATGGTCTCGCATAGAGCCGGCTGAAGGCAGATTTGATCAAAACGAAATACAACATTATAGAAAAGTTTTACAATCCCTTCGCGACAGGGGACTTAAACCGTTTGTGACATTATGGCATTTTACTCTGCCAACTTGGTTTTCTGATAATGGTGGATTTGAACGAAAAGATGCTCCAGAAATTTTCGCTAAATATTGCTCTTTTGTTACTAGTCAGCTCGGTGATTTATGTGATAATTTTTCTACTATGAACGAACCGTTGGTAGTTTCAGGAATTGGCTATCATCGTGGTAAATGGCCACCGTTCAAAAAAAGTAAATTAAAGACTATCAAGGTTGTCAAAAATTTAATCAAATCACATAATCTAGCATACAAAGAGATAAAAAAAGAGAACCCAAGATTGGAGGTAGGTGTTGTAAAGCATAATATTAATTATGTCTCCAATTGGAATCCTATAAATAAAATTATCTCTAGTGTAGTAGATTATTTTTGGAATTATTATTTTTTAAAAAAAACTCTTGAAAATACAGACGCTATTGGAATCAATTATTACACTAGTCGATTTTTTGGAGTTAAAAACGATGTGCCAAAAAATGACATGGGTTGGCCACTTAATCCAGAAGGATTAGAAAAAGTTTTGATAGACTTGAAAAAATATAACAAACCTATATACATCACAGAGGCAGGAATAGCTGATGAAAAAGATCAATACCGGGCTGATTATATTCGTGGCTTGGTCAAATCAACTTATGGAGCAATTCAATCAGGTGTCGACATTCGCGGTTTTATGTATTGGTCAATTTTAGATAATTTTGAATGGGCGGAAGGTTTTTGGCCAAGATTTGGACTAGTCGAAATAGATTATGATTCTCCAGAGAAAAAAAGAACCATCAGACAAAGCGCTTTTGTTTATAAAGATATTTGTGAAAGTAACGGTTTAAAGATAAAATAAGAGTATGCCAACATGGTTACTCATTGTAATTATAGCTCAATTTTTTTATGCAATTTCTGCTATAGTAGATAAGTTTATTATCACATCAAAAAAGGTTTCTAAGCCTTTTATTTATGCTTTTTATGTAACCATCCTTTCTACAATTCCAATACTACTTTTCTTTTTCGGTGGATTACAAGTTGGTGGATTTACATTTCCATCTTTCGAAAATGTCAGTCGCCCAACAATTTCTTTGATGTCTATGGCGCTTTTGTCAGCTTTTGCTGGTTTTCACGCTCTTGTTTCAATGTATTCAGCTCTCCGTGAAGCTGACGCCTCTGATGTTATTCCTGTAATTGGATCAGTCAGCGCAGTCGGGACACTTCTTTTAAGCTATCTCGTTCTAGATGATGTTTTGACTAATCATTTTATGATTGCTTTGGGTTTTCTAGTCTTAGGAACCACTTTAATATCAAGACTTCGTTTTAATAAAGAAGTTTTTCTCTTTACACTTCATGCTGGAATTTTATTTTCTATAAAGGCAACTGTTATCAAAAAAATGTTTGTCGACACATCATTTGATCAAGCTTTTTTCTGGACTAGAATTGCTTTGTTATTTTTTATCTTGTCACTAGTTTTGGTTCCTCGTTATGTTAGTAAGATAAAATTTAATACTAAAAAACAAAAAGCCAGTGGCGGTTTGTGGGTTGTCGGAAATGCGATTATTGGTGGGGTGGCAGCGTTTATGACATTAAAAGCAATCGATCTCGGTAATGTTACACTAGTTCAGGCACTCGGTGGTTTGCAATTTATATTTTTGATTTTGATTTCATTCTTTTTTGGTAAGTTTACCCCAAAGCCGTTTGGAGAAAATAACAACATGAGAGATATTATTCAAAAAATTATTTCAATCACATTGGTTGTAATAGGATTTTATTTCTTATTTATGTAGAGTATGTTTTTGAAAATAATAAAAAGCAAAATAACTATAACAGTATCAATATTGGCTCTAATTTTTATAATTGGCTGGAATTGGCCTTCAAAAGCTTTTGAATATGATTATGGTGTGACTTTCAGTTCAAAATATGCCAGAGAGTTAGGAGTTGATCCAAAAGCTGTCTTTGATTCTATGGTTAACGAGCTAGGTATTAAAAAAGTTAGATTAGTCGCTTATTGGGATGAGATTGAAAAAGTTCAAGGGCAATATGATTTTAGTGACTTAGATTGGCAAGTCGAAAGGGCTGAAGAATTGGGTCTAGATGTTATTCTCACCGTCGGGCGACGTGTTCCTCGTTGGCCAGAATGTCATAACCCCAAATGGATTCAAGATAAAAGTTGGGATGAAGAAAAATCAGAATTGTTAGTCTATATGATAGAAGTAGTTAATCGCTACAAAGATAGTTCTGCAATCAAAATTTGGCAAGTCGAGAATGAGCCTTTTTTGACGGTTTATGTTCCAGAGATTTGTGGTTCAGAATTAGACAAAAACTTATTAGATCGTGAAATTGAACTAGTTCGACAATTAGACGAGCAAGATCGTCCAATCCTAACAACCGATAGTGGTAATCTGGGCTCTTGGTGGGGAGCATACAAAAGAGGTGATATGTTCGGTTCAACTTTCTATGTTTATTTAGCTAACGAAACAATCGGCGGTTTTAAAACGATAGTTAACCATAATTTTTATAAATTTAAACATTTGTTAATGAAAATTTTTCATGGAGACAAACCAATTTATTTAATAGAGGTTTCTATGGAGCCTTGGTTAACGGAATCTATACCAAATACTTCTATTGAAGACCAATTGAAATTTATGAATGTCGATAGACTTGAAAAAGTAATTGAAATGTCTGCAAAAACTAATTTTGATGAGCAATATTTGTGGGGGGTTGAATGGTGGTATTATTTGAGAGAAAATGGACATCCTGAAATTTGGAATTATCTTGATGAAAGAATTTTTGATGGAGAAACAAAAGTTGAGGAGTCACAAGAATAATATATAATGAGTATATGTATATAGCTTGTGATATTGGAGGAACAAAATTTAGAGTAGCTAGATCAGAAAACTGTGTAGATTTTGATGAACCTATAATAGAAGAAACGCCAGATAATCCAAAAGAGGGAATTGAATTTATTATAGAAACAATTAAAAACGTAGCGAGTGGAAAACAAATAAAAGCTGTTTGTATAGGTATTGCGGGTGTTCTTGATCAGAGCCATCGTCAACTTTTAAAATCACCACATCTGCCTGAGTGGGAGAGGATTGCCTTAAAAGAAAAATTTCAAAATGGTTTAATTAACTTAGGAGAAAATAACCAAAGCCCGAAAATTTACATTGAAAATGATACAGATATCGTTGGTTTAGGTGAAGCAGTTTCTGGCGCCGGGCGGGGGTTTGAAATTTGCACATACATCACAATCTCTACTGGCATCGGCGGAGTCAAAATAACTAACGGTCGATTTGAAAAAAACCGATTTGGTTTTGAGCCTGGTTTTCAAATTATAAATAATGAAACAGGTGAAAATTTTGAAGACCTTTGTTCAGGAACTGCAGTTGAGAAGAAATTTAACATGCACCCAAAAGATGTTGCACAAACAAATGATTGGCAAGAAATAGAAAAAAACATTGCAGTCGGACTTCACAATTCGATTATTCATTGGTCACCCGATGTATTAGTTATTGGTGGGTCAATGTCAAAGGATTTAGATGCTGAAAGGATGAGAGATATGATTGCCTCTTTGATGAAAATCCATCCTGAATTACCAGAGATTCGTATTGCTGAATTAGGTTCAATAGGTGGAATCCATGGGGGCCTTGCTTTTTTGAAAGAAAAGTTTGATTTATAAGATATTAATGTTTAATATAAAAGTATGGAAAAATTTAACCCAAACCAAGAGGTAAAAGTAGATTATGGAAAAGAGGAATTAAAAGATCCAGCTCTGACTGAAATTATTTCAGCCCTTGATGATTCAAACGAAAACGCTCAAAAAATAAAAAACTTAGACAATATAAGTCTTAACTGTTTGTTAGATGTTGCCAATAGATCAGAGGTGCCATTAGAAGTATTTTTACCTGAAATTGTTGAGAACGAGCAAATGTCTGAAGAATTTTTTAAGCTTGTCAAAGAATATACAGAAATAGATAAAAGATATAATCAGACAACTAATGTGCCAGAAAGAGAAGAATTAACTGCGCAAAGAAAACCTATTGTAAGTAGATTTTCGGAGATGTTTGATTTAATTTAAGTACTTATTAATACTTATTGCCAGATCGTCTAATGGTAGGACGACCGGTTCTGGTCCGGTTAATCTTGGTTCGAGTCCAAGTCTGGCAACACTCAAATGAAAATATTTATAAAATAAGGTTCTCATCATCACTTAAATTTGTTATGGTGTATAGGTAATAAAAAGTTTTACGAATTAAATTATCTTAACAATTATGAAAAAACAAAGTGTATTTATTTTAGTCGCTGCTATATTAATACTAGGAATCGGATTTTTTCTAGCATCTTCGTCTGATGATGGGCAAAATGCACAAAATCAAGATATTGCCGGTCAAAATGATGATGTGGTGGCAGTAGTTAATGGAGAAGAAATAACAAGAGTAGACCTTGATGTAATAACATCACAAGTTGCGCTCCAACAAGGTATTGATATTGCTGAAATTGACGAACAAACGCAAAATCAAATTGAATCTCAATCAATAGAAGCAATCGTTAACCAAACTCTTCTTGGGCAAGTAGCAGAAAATTCAGAAGTTGATGTGCCAGAATCTGAAATTGATAATCAAATTAATATGATAAAAGAACAATTTCAATCTGAGGAAGCTTTCCAAGAAGCACTTGCAATGGAAAATGTGACAGAAGAAGAATTAAGAGAGCAAGTTAGAGAAGGTTTATTAATTGAAACTTATTTGGAGCAAGAATTATCTTTGTCAGAAACAGCCGCAACAGAAGAGGAAGTTACACAGGCTTATGAACAAATTACGTCTGCAAATCAAGAAATAGGCACACTTGATGAGATTTTTGAACAAATTGAAAATATAGTTATACAGCAAAAAAATAGTGAAGCGATAAATCAATTAATACAAGAACTTCGCGATGGTGCTGAAATTCAAGTGTTAATATAATTTCCAGTTAGTTATTTTAGTAAGAAAAACTTTACTTTAATTTTCAACAAGTTATAATAAAGACAAGCTAAATTAGCTTGTTTTTTTTATTAATAATTAATTTTTTATCTATGATTTCAAAAATAAAACAAAGTCCTGTATTCTTGGTTAAATTGGCTCTTGCGGTTGCTTTTATTATGCATGGTGCTTCCAAACTTTTAAATATAGGTGGAACAGCTGAATTCTTACAGATGTCAGCTATGGTTGTAGTTATTATCGGCCTTCTAGAAGTACTTGCTGGTGTTGGTATACTGTTTAACCAAACTGCAAAATATTCTGCATATGTGATTGTTGTTATAATGCTAGGCGCAATTTCTATGATGAAATATAAAATGGGATATCTAGGAGGGTATGAATTAGATATTGCATACATTGCTATGGCGTTGACTGTTGCTCTAAGTGTCGGATGCAAGTGTGAAGATGGAACTTGTGAAGTAAAAGATGAGCAAAGTGAACGAGTTCAACAAGAAGAAAAATTAGGACAAGATTTAGAATAATTTTCTAATAATTTGTATCTAATAAAAAAGAGACTCGGCAACCGTCGAGTCTCTTTTAGTTTTGTGATAAGGGCATGATTTTAGTTGGTTGGGATGAATAATCCTGTTGCGCATCCAATCGTATTATTCCAATTAGTTCCACGATTAATATAATCAAAAACTAATGTTTTTCCGTCATTATCTAAATAAAAGACTGGGGAAGAGTCGAAATTATAATCTCCATTGGGACTATAATCATCTCCTATGCAGCAAATTCCCATCTCGTCTTTTGATATTAGTATGTCCGGATGCGTCAGTATTATGAGAGATACGAGAAAGGTGCTAAGACCAAATCTGTTTCTCTGCTCACTGAGACGTCTAGCTTTGCCAGGTGTCAGACCATATAGAATAGTTCCTAATTGAGCAGGGTAGACGATAACATGATTATCATTTTGATCCTCACAAATTATATCTAATATCCCATTACACATAGAACCAGGCCTAAGGTGTTTAGCTGACATTTGGTTCGACAGTTTGTTTTTGAAGGGTCGGTTTTCTGAAATCGTTTCAAAAACCATTTTAACCGCTTCTTCATAACAATCTGACAAAAGAGCAAAGTCCGCTCCAACAAAATAAGATTCAGAATCTATTGGCAACGCTTTGTCTTGTGTCTGAAAAGAAAGTTCAAAACTACGAAAAGTATCAAAATACTTTTTAAGTATCATGAATTGTTTTTTTGTATCTCGAATTTTGAATTTTCTGAAAGCTTCATTCGGTATAAATCTCTGTCTCATTTTTTCCTCCTTTCTAATTTTAATGTTCATGACTTTGAAACGTCAAAGTCTTCTATCTTTATTAGAACAGGAATATAGTAAAATGACAAACATTGATTTTTTGGTAATTTATGTTATAAATTACAACTGAATCATACCTAGAAACAAAACCCAAAACAGAAAACCCAGAAAAGAAAGAAAAAATGAAAACAGAAATGACAAATTTCCCGTCACAGAGAATAGGAATTGTTCCTTACTCAGCAAATAAAGAGATGAAAAGAGACCTAGAGGGTCGCTGTGGTCCGAAAATCTTTGAAAACCCAGATCGATGCGGTTTCCCAGATATTGGAAGCATAATGTCTGACAGCAGAGTTATCAGGCAGGATTACTTCAATTGTGATCCGTGTGAGATAACCGTCAGATTGGTTAACCCTCGAGATGTCGGGGTAATAAGGGGTGAAACATTTCACCAGTTTTCGATGAGGATGAAAAGTGAATACGACTTGAAAATGTTGCCGACAGGCGCATTTCCGGCTCTATGCACTAATTTCAACTCGCGACTGTTCCAAAAACAGACCGTTTTGACTAAAATCTTTCAACTTAAAATAGGGAATATGTGGGTTCATGCTGTTGTCACCCTGATAAAAGGTTTCAACAACTTACCACAAATTCAATTTATTCAATTTGATGTTGAAAGGGAGTTGAATACTGATTTTAATTATTTATTTATGGATAGTTAGAATTTGTCCGCGACCCCTTCGTCCACGACCTTGTCTATGATCTTTTTTACAAAATTCCGTCTTTAGATAGACGGAATTTTTTTATGGGTATTTCAATTTTAAAAGTGGACCCTTTGTCTATTTCACTTTCTATTTTTATATAACCATCTAAATCTCTGATTATTTTTCTCGTCGTTTTAAGCCCTATACCAAAACCTTTCTTCTTTTTTGAGTATCTATTCTTAAAAATATTTTTAGCTTCTCTCTCTGTCATTCCACATCCGTTATCAGAAAAAGATATTTCAAATGTTTTTTGTGTTTTAGATATTCTTATTGAAATTTTTCTTTTTCTGCTGTCGGTAATATTTTCAAAAGAATCTATAGAATTGGAAAGTAGATTCATAATTAGTTGATAAAATTTTATCTTGGGGATCTTAATGTTTATATTGTCTTCCTCTATTATGACTATAGATACTCTATTTTTTTGAGCTTTATAATAATTTAAAGAGATTATTTCCTTTATTTCATTATTAATGTTAATTAATTCTGCATCATCATTTTCTATTAAATTTTTTTGAAAAAGCCGTATTAACTTTATAATTCGATTATTTATTTTATTTATTTCTTCAATATCGCTTTCTAAATTATCTTCTTTCAGATACCCCTCTTTTAATATTTCAAGCTGTAATAAAACGCTAGATATTGGATTTAATATGTCGTGTAGAAATTCATGAGATATTTTGCCAAATTGAGCAAATCTTTCAATTTCACAACTCCTTTCTTTTTTAAGTCTTATTTTGTTGATTATTAACTCTCTCATTTTTTTCTAAAGAAATTATTTATTTTATAACCTCGCCCCGGAATATTTTGGATAATTTTCTTTTGAGGATCTCCAATCTTGGTTCTGATATTTCTTATATGAGCCTCTATAGTATTTGAAAAAGGATTTATATTCGATTCCCATACCAATTCCATAATCATCCCTCGAGACACCACTTGCCCAATATTTTCGATTAGTAGATTAAGTAATGAAAATTCTTTTCTTGTTAAGTATATTCTTTTGTTATTTTTTCTTATTTCGCAACTTTCAGAATTTATTTCTAAATTTCCAACTTTGACTACTTTATTTTTGATTGCTTCCGGTCTTCTACATAAAGCTTTGATTCTAGATTTTAATTCTTCAAAAGAAAAAGGTTTTATCATATAATCATCGGCTCCGGTTTCTAATAATTCTATTTTAGAATTTACATCAGATTTGGCTGACAATAATAAAACGGGAGTTGTAACTCCCGCGTTTCTAATTTCTCTACAAACTTGATTCCCCATTTTTTTGGGTAAAACGTTATCTAATATTATTAAATTATATTTGTTAATTCTGGCAAAATAAGAGCCTCGATCACCATCGGATACATCATCAATTATGTAACCTTCGGCTTCGAGGCCTATTCGCAATACATTTCTGACTGAAATGTTGTCCTCAATGATTAATATTTTCATTGGGATTTATTTTTATCAAAAAGATTTTGTAAAAGCAACTTTACAAAAACTTAAAAAGTGTGGAAATAATTTTAGAAAAAATTTATTATGTTAAGATATAACTATGAAAAAAATAATATTTTACTCAAAAATAGGATGTCCATGGTGTGATGAAATGAGAAAATTCTTGGAAGACCAAGCGTTAGATTTCGAAGAAAGAGAAGTCTTGGAGAATTCAAATCATTTTGAAGAAATGAAAGTTAAGTCAGGTCAATCAAAAGCCCCGACATTAGATATAGATGGAGAAATATATGCTGATGTTGGTGTAGAAGATGTCAAAAAACTTTTTTAACTTTCACTAAAAATACAAACCACTCAACACAAAAAATAACTAAAATATGAATTGGTTTCGGCTTCAGTTATATTAAATCGAAGCCTGCAAAGATTCAAATTTTAGTTATTTTTTGTGTTGAGTTATTTAGTGTCTTTGATTGATAGACTAAAGAATATCCCAATAAAACAAATGATTCCAAGAACTAGGAACAGGTAATTTAGCTCGAAGAAAATTAATAAAATAGAAGCAAAGATAGGGCTTATTATATACACAATAGGTCTCATTGCTCTATAGAAACTAATAATGTTTATGCTATCGTCGTCAACTCTCTTGAATATATGAGTCTCGTTTGTGACTTCGACTAGACTAGCTCCGATTCGTCCAATAAACAAAATTGTTGCCCAGAAGAATAAAGAATCTGTACCAACAAAAAATGCCATAGACGCAGTTGCCGATCCTAGTATTATCAGTCCTATGGTCATTATCTCTTTTTCTCCGATGTATTTATCAGAAACTAATCCTATAGGAATTTGGAGAATTATGAAAGATACCAGGGCAATACTTATTATCAAAGTTACTTCACTAATTGAAAATCCGATTGTCTTTGTTAAGAAAATTGGAAAGTAAATGACCATCCATGAATAGAAAAACCTTAGAACGAAATTAACTGAGAAAGTCATCCTTAAATCTTTATTGCTGTATATTTCTAGAAAAGTATTCCATAAACTAATTTTTTTGTAATAAGTATCTTTGAAATTACTTAAAAATCTTATTGTCATAATGAAAACTGGAATCAAAAGAAATAGGCTTAAGATATAAACCTTTCCTGCTTCAACAATATCTGTGATTAAGATTCCTGCAATAAAAGGACCTATTATAAGGGCCATATTTATTGCAGTTAGTGAAATTCCTCTAACCCCGCCCGTTTCTTCATTTTTAGTTAAGTGTTCTAGAAAAATATCAAAATTTAAAAAACAAATATTTCTAGCAATAAATCCCATAACATAAGCACCAATAAACAAATAAGGCCAAATACCGCTGCTAAATAATAAGCTAAATGACAGAATGATTAAACTTAATAAATCTAAAGTTAGAAAGAATAAAAAAGTCTTGTAATTTCCTTTTATTTGTAGAACTCTTCTGATTAGAATAAAACAAATAAGAGCTATTATTGAAGCGGCAGAGAAAATATAACCAACAAAATCACTGTGAACAAATTGTTCTAGAAAAGTAGAGTTTATGTATGTTGCTGGGGCAGCATGTAATGCAAAAAGAAATATCAAAAGGTAGATAACAAGCTTCGGCATTTCTTTTTTGGAAAATGATACTGTCGGATTTATAATTTGCATTTACGTATTGTATCAAAAAAAATTTATTTTTTTTTGATCTATCAACAGTTTGTTAAAAGTTTTATCTTTAAACTAAACTCCGATGATTACAGGAATTACTAGAGGTTGCTTTGCAGTTTCTTGGAATAAGTATTTACTTAATTCATCTGAGATTTTTTTCTTTATTTTGTCGAAATCAACAGGGCCTTTCTTTTTGGCGATTTCATCTTCGATAATTTTTTTAGTTATAAATCTCGCTTTTCGAAGCAAATCTTGTGATTCACGAAGATATACGAAGCCGCGAGAGATTATATCTGGGGATTTCTTTAATTTACCAGTTCTAACTTGAACGCTGGCGACTACAACAAATATTCCTGCTTCGGCTAGTAACTGTCTATCTTCTAGAACGACATCCTGAATAGTTCCAACAGCAGTTCCATCAACTGTCACTGGATCATGTGGTGCGCGCATAGATAGCTTTTCAATCTTTGAACCATCCTCGTTGATATCAATTATTGAACCATTGTCTGGAACAATAATATTTTGTTCTGGAACTCCTAAGGACTGAGCCATTTCACCATGCTGTTTTAGCATGTAATGATTACCATGAACCGGAACAAAGAATTTATAAGGGATTTGTTCGTGGATCCATTTTAATTCATCTCTGTTACCGTGTCCTGAAGCATGAACATCAGAATCAAGATATGTAATAATTTTAGCATCAGATCTATAAAGCTTGTCTTTTAACTTAACAACAGACGCGTGATTTGTAGGGATAATTGAAGAGGAAAGTAAAATCGTATCTTCTTTGCGAAGCTTTACATGTTTATGATCTCCTTTAGCCATTCTCATTAGTGCAGCGAATTCTTCACCTTGGGCACCTGTTACAAGCATGATTAATTTATCGGGTGGAATATTTTCGATCTCTGATACTGGCTCGACATTGTTTGTTTTTAGAAGTTCTAGATGCTTAACAATTTCTAGGTTAGATTTCATACTTCTTCCTTCTACGATAACTTTTTTGCCATACTTGTCGGCTATATTTATGATAGCTAATATTCTTTCAACCTGAGAAGCAAAAGTTCCGATAATAAGTCTCCCGTGTGTATCTTTGATTATTTTTTCAATATTTTCAACGACGACATTTTCTGAAATAGAGAATCCTGGCTTTTCAATGGAAGTAGAGTCCATTGTTAAAAGTAAAACATTTCTGTCTTTAAATCTTTTGTATTGTTCAACTTCTTCTTGTGTGGGAATTCCGCCAATGTTATCTACACGAACATCTTCAACAATAACAACATCACCCAAATGAGTATTGATAATTATTCCCATAGAGTCAGGAATTGTGTGGGAGATAGCAAAAGTCTCCACTCTTAAGTCACCGACGGTTACAACTTCGTCTCCGTCAATAATTCTCATATCAGGTTTTGGTAAGTGTGGGAAATCCTCCATTTTTTTAAGAATCATAATTGCACCGAACTGACGAGAATAAATAGGTGGGTTACCTAATTTTTCTAATACAAAAGGAATAGCACCAATATGATCCAAGTGACCATGAGTTATGAAAATTCCACGAATTCTGTCTTTCTTGTCTTCAAGGTATTTTGTATTTGGAATAAGATAATCGATACCAGGAGTTGTATCGTCTTTAAATTGTAATCCAGAATCAACAATTATTATGTCTTTTCCGATTTCTATCGCTAGCATGTTTTTACCAACCTCTTCAACTCCACCAAGCGGAACAACTCTAATGTTGTTTCCTACGGATGGTATTGATACTCTCTGGTCATCTTGTCTATTTCCTCTTTGCTGACGAATTGTCTGTCTAAGAGATTGACTACGATGAGGCATTTTAAGTTTTCTTTTTCTTTGTCCACCATTTTGACCACCAGGTCTATTTTGGTTGTTAACATTACTCCTATGCCTTCTGTCACTATTACTATTACTATTATTATTATTATTATTATTTTCCATATTATCTTTAGTTATAAATTTTTAATTATTAAATATTTCCCAAACTTTATCTGTATTAATAAACCAATTATCAATATTTCTAAAACGGTCGGTTGCTGAACTAATATCTTCAATCTCAATTCCTTTTACCTTATTTGAAATTAAATATGTAAATTTAGGGCTATAAAGGAAAATGGCTGGAGTGTCGCTTTTTATTTCTTCGTTTAGTTCATTTATTTTTTCTGCTTGGTCTTCTTTTGACAGGGAACTGGTTAATTCCTCGAGTATTGTATCTGCTTCAATGTTTGTGTAATTAGTTATGTTAAGTCCTGGATCGTTTCTTCTTGATGAATGCCAAAAAGAATACAGGTCAGAAGGTGTTTCCACAATAGTTCCGAATAATAATATTTCAAAATTTCTCGGTCTGATTACGTTTTGATTCAAGTCGTTAGTATCAAAGATTTTGACTGACACATCAATTCCTATTTTTTTCCATTCTCTAGCTACTAGCTCTGCTATGCTAACTAATTCAGGAATATTGCTTGTTGAAATTGATGTTGATAAGACAAAAGTTTCATCGCTTGTTTCAATAGTGTAAATTCCTTCCTCGTTCTTTTCCCATCCAGCTTCTATTAAAATATTTTCTGCCTCTTCTAAATCTTGTGAAAAATCTTCTTCATCAAAACCAGTAATAGGATTATTTATTATTTCTGCGTATCCGTTGAAAATATCATCCACTATTTGTTTTTTAGGAGATGCTTTCTCTAGTGCTTTTCTTGCAGAATTGATAGATAGTGCTGGAGATTCATCTTGGTTTATAAACAATCCAAATACTCTGGGTAATGTGGATGTATAAGTATTTAAATCCTTGGTGCTTATATTTTCTAATAAATTAGGGCTTAATCCGGATATAGAATCTATTTCATTGTTTTCTATCATTTCAACCAGCTCATTTTCATTTTTTGCAAATTTAAAAATAATTTTTTTGATTAAAGGTTCTCCCAAAGTATATGCGTTGTTTGATTCTAGGATGTAACTAATAGGTATATCTATACTATCTTTTTTAATTTTATCTATCTTGTATGGTCCTGATCCGATAGGGGATATATTGTATAAACTTAGGCTAAAAGCATCATTTGGAGTTTGTTGCCATAAATGTTTTGGTAAGATTCCGATATCTGTTTTCTTAATAAAGTTAGGTCTTGGTTCATCCAAAATGAATCTAATTTGTCTGTCAGAGACTTTTTCTATCGTGACTCTTTCCCAGTCAGAAATTTTAGGACTTCTGATTAGGGGATCTTGAACTTTTAAAATTGTAAATATTACATCATCAGCAGTTATTAATTTTTTATCGTGAAAAGTCGCATCGGACCTCAAATAGAAATCGTAAGTTAGGCCATCTTCAGAAATTTCATATCTATCTGCTAAGTCTGGGGTTACTTGTCCTTCTTTATCTATTTTTGTCAATCCAGAATAAATCAATGCTGTAATATCTTTGTCTACATTTGAATTAGCGATAACTGGGTTTATAAATCTAGGTGTTCCTATTACTCCTTCAGTTAATCGGCCGCCATTATCAGGTATCTCAACAAGAAATTTGTTGTTTATGTTGGCCAATATGACGATTGAAGATATTATAAAAATTAAGGCAAAACCGTAAAAGACAATTTTCTCTGTGAAAGAAAAACTGTTTATTACATTAGATATTTTTTTAGATATTTTATTTATTTTATTTTTCACGTTCCTAAGTATTTAAAAGATAATTAATACTTATTATACAGAAAAGTTTAGAATTAGGACTTAGCCAATTATAAATGAAATAATTGAAACAATCACAAATAGTATTGCAACAACAACTGTTCCATTAAATAATGTTTTTTCAGAACCTCTTCTTGTATGATAACCAGCATCTACGTTGTCAGAACCACCACCAAGGGCGCCACCCAGTCCCGCAGCACTTGATTGAAGTAAAATTCCAGCAACTAAAATCACTGAAAGAATTATTTGTATTATTGGTAAAATAGTAACCATAATTCCGATGAGACAAATATATCAGATTAGCTTGGCTTGTCAATCATTTTGTTATTAACATCTGCCGTTTGGCTATTTTAAAGGGTCTTAACTTGTATTTTAATTTTAAACTTGCATTTTAAAGGAAAATAACTAATATGGAATTATCATGAAAGAAAAATTAAATAATTTAAAGGGCAAAATTTTAGAAAATAAGAAAAAGACTATTATTAGTGTGGCGATGGTGATTTTAATAGTTTTTTTGGTAAATGGTATTGTTAAAAGTAATTTTATTAATAATCAAGAAGCTAGTCTTTCTGAAAGTGATTTAGTTAAAGATTTAATAGGGCAAATTGAAGAGCAAAATCAACAAGACACTTCTGATGATGAGGAAGGTCAATCAGAAAATGGCTCACAACAAAATAATATTTTGTCTCCAGAAATAATAGATGGTCTAGCATATTTTAGTATGGTTAGGGTGCCGGTTCTAGCTAGTCCAGATTTATTTGATTATGAGGGCAAAAAAACAAATGTTTGTAACGAAGAAATAGTATGGGTTTTTGCTGAAATTGAACCAACCAGAGCTCCTCTTGCGGCTTCTATTGAAAAGTTATTAAATTATGAAAAAGATTTTGGTTTTGAGCCAGGAAACTTTTTATCTACACAACAGAATTTAGATCTAAATGAAGTTGTTATTGAAAATCAAATAGCAAAAATTTATCTAGAAGGTGAATTTAGTCTAGAAGAAGAATGTGATTTATCAAGAATTTATACTCAATTAGAAGAAGTTGCATTGCAATATAATAGTGTAAATGGAGTGCAGATTTATCTAAATAGTGAATTATTGAGGTAAATAATCAATTATTTTTTAAGACAACCACAAAAAAACCACATAATCACTCTCCCGTTCCCGTCCTCGACACTGCTTGGCTCATGTCATAAAGGCATTGACACCGCAGGTCTGCGGAGGAACTCGATAGTGTTATGTGGTTTTTTGTGTGCATAACTTTTCTATCCTCACTGAATTTTGATACAATATACACAACATGAAAAAGAACTTTCCAAGGTTTTCTATCTTAACAATATCATCTCTGGTTTTAGCAATGGTTCTAATGTTCGGAATCAGTTTCGACAACAATCAAATACAAGCACAATCAGATCTAAAAGAATTAAAAGGATATGCTTGGTCATCTAACATAGGTTGGATATCAATGAACTGTTCTAATGACAACAGTTGTGATAAATCAGATTATAAAGTAGTTCTAGATGAAGACACAGGTAACCTAACAGGACATGCATGGTCATCTAATGTTGGTTGGCTACAATTTGGTGATTTGTCTGGTTTTCCAGAAGGAAGTGGAACAAAATCAATAAATGCCAGAATAAATCCTGATACAAATGAAATGGAAGGGTGGGCGAGGTTCTTGAGTTTTGGGGATGATAAGTTGACTGAGGTAACGACCACAGTTTCAAATCCAGAAGTCACAAGAACTGGTGTGACAAAAGATACATTAATTTACTTATTAAGAGACGGTTCTAGTTCTATGGGGGGATGGAGAGGTATTTTAGATAATGTTTTCTCTCAATTAAAACCAAGAATAAATGATTATTTTAATATACCAGAAGATCAAAATAATGTTTTCTCAAGTGGTGCATCAGAATATTTTTTAGCGCAAGTCTGTAATAGTTTTTCTAATAATCAAAGACTATTAGATAATCCTAATTCTGATGTATATGTTTTTTATTTTCAAAATGAAGCAACAGGAGAATATTATAGCGGTGAATGGGCAATTGATGACAGTTGGAATAATCATTTTAGAAGGCTTTTTGTTAATAATTGTGGCCCCAATAATAATATCGATAATTTAGTGGACAGAATCAATTTTAGAATGATTAATCCTGCTGGGTATAGCGGACATTTCCAAACTTTTTTGGATTATACTTTTGATCCTTCTGCACCAAATCCATACTGGTTGGGTTCTGGTAGTCAAATTGATAACGATTTATGGGAACATTTAAATGTAAGAGATATAGATCCTAATTTTGGTTCTCTATCTACTGAACAAAAAACTGATGCTGTCTTTGATTACATCGTTGGAGAATTAGGAGTTGAGATAGTGGAAGAAACTGGTGAAACATCAACAACAATTCAAACCATAGAGACAAACCACCTCGCCTGGGACGGCTGGGTATCACTATCAGGTAACACATACGGACCAACAAGAGACAACAACAAAATATCAGGATACGCATGGGGAGATGACGTAGTGGGATGGATTGCTTTTGATAACAATCTCGATCAGGTAACAATCGAAGAAGCAACAGCACAATGTGGTCCTGTAAATGGGAAAAAGGTAGATGGTAAAGGGGATATCATAGATAACGAATGTAAAATTGGTTCATCAACAACAGTATCAGAAGCAAATCAAAGAAGCTGGACTTGGCAGTGTATTGTTGATGATAGCTATGGAATAGATGAACTTGGTTCTCCTAATGTATCTTGTGGAGCAAGTTGTGAAAATGATGAATGGATTTGCAATGATCAATGTATTCCACTTTCACAACAATGTGATAATGAATGTCCAGCAGGATATGAGTCAGATGAAACAACAGGAAGTTGTATACCAACAACAACACCAGAGACAGGACAAGCAACAATCTCACAATTCCAAGCAAACCCAAGAATAATTAATCCAGGGAATGCTTGTAATTTGGATTGGACAATAGAGACAAACAACACAAGTTTAATTAGTTGTACTATAAGTTCAGATGATACAAATGATACTGATATACAATTAACTCTAACTCCTCATGCTGGAGAAACTATACCTATATCAGACACAGAAACTTTTCAAGACGTAGAGACCACAACCCAATACACTCTGACTTGTACAGATATCACAACAGGAAACATTCTAGATGATCCAAAAACAACTAGATGTGCTATTAACCCTAACTTTATAGAATTTTAATAAAAACAATTTATTATGGAAAACCAACAAGAAAACAACAACAAACCAAACGAAACAAAAAAGATAATGTCAGCTATTATTGTTGTGGCTGTAGTAGCTGTTGTATTTATTGTCTTCTTGACTGTTGATTTCACATCAGAGGTGGAGGTTGAGGAAACCAGACCGTCATTAACCCCACAAGAGAGAATGCAACTTCTAGAAGAATCAATGAAAGATGCTGAAATAACTTCAAGTGAAGAAAGATTAGAATTATTAAATGAGAGCAGAACAAGCACAGAGAATTCTCTAACTCCTCAACAGAGATTAGATTTATTAAACAACAATTAACCACAATTATCATGAAAACATTAATCCAGACATCAAAAGTCTTAATATTATCTATAGCTGTATTAACTGCTGTCTCTTATGTGCAAGCTGAGTGGGGGAATCCAGAACAAGCGCCAACAGGTGGGAATGTAGCGGCACCTATTAACGTCTCTAGTTCTAATCAAGATAAAGAGGGTGGATTCTCTGCAGCTGCACTTGTTGCAGATAGGATTACTTCACTGGAATACTGTTTAAATGGTGATTGTATTGATGCGTGGCCTACAGGAGGATCGGAAGGGGGAGGTGATGAAGGACCAGATTCAGAAAAAAATAAAAATAATGTTCTATCTTTTTCTTATTTTAAAAGTAATCAATCGCCAAGTTCAAACTATTTTATTAAAAATGGTATTGCCGATGGAGTGTTAACAGTAGATGCTTTTATAGTTACTTTTAATGAACCGATGGAAGATTCTGATTATACTACTCTTTGTTCCGGTACTACGTATGGAGATGATCCTCGCACAATAGGTTTTAATAGTAATTCAGTTATTGCATATCCTAATGTTGTTGGTAAGACCATAAATGGTTTTAAAGTTAGAATGAGTAATATATATGATAACAGAGCTATAGCTAATCTAGATTGTATTATTGTTGGATAATAGAATACATAAAACAAAACCGACCAAAAAAATTTGGTCGGTTTTGTGTTTTAGTGGTATAATTTATGTACTTATTAAGTTAATTTAAAAACATGACATTAGTATATATTTTAATAGCGGTTGTTGCATTAGTAGTTATTTGGGTTATTGCTGCATACAACAAATTTATTCGCCTAAGAACTCGTGCACAAGAAGCATGGTCAGATATCGATGTACAGTTAAAACGTCGTTATGATCTTATTCCAAACTTGATTGAGACTGTTAAAGGATATGTGACACACGAAAGAGAAACTCTAGAAGCTGTTACAAACGCCAGAACAGCTGCAATGGGAGCACAGACTGTTGAAGAGCAGGCTGGTGCAGAAAATATGCTGTCTGGCGCTTTGAAATCATTGTTCGCTGTCTCAGAAAATTATCCTGATTTGAAAGCCAATGAGAATTTCATGGAATTACAACGCGAATTAACTGATACTGAAAATAAAATCCAAGCCGCTCGTAGATTCTACAACACAAACGTTCGCGATCTAAATATCGCTACAGAATCCTTCCCAACAAATATTGTTGCTGGAATGTTCAAGTTCGATAAGAGAGAGTTCTTTGAACTTGCTGATGATGAACAAGATGCTAAAGATCCTGTAAAAGTCGACTTCTAATTAAACTTTAAAAGTCATTTAAATGGCAGCTAATCTTTATAAAAATCAATCAGAAAATATTACAAAAACATGGATTTTGATGTCTATGTTTTTTGTGCTTATTATGTTTCTCGGTTGGTTTGCTAGTTATTATTTCGGCAATGCTTTGATCTTTTATTTTGCGCTTGCTTTTAGTGTGATTATGCCAATAATCAGCTACTGGAATTCAGCTTCTATTGTATTAAAAATTTCAGGGGCAAAGCCTGCTTCAAAAGAAGAATACTATGATCTGTATACTTTGACTGAAAATTTGTCTATTACCGCTGGATTACCTATGCCGAAAATTTATGTAATGCATGACCCCGTTCCGAATGCTTTTGCTACAGGTCGCAATAAAGAACACGGCGTAGTTGCTGTCACAACTGGACTATTAGAAATATTAGATCGAACTGAACTAGAGGGAGTTATCGCTCATGAATTGGCCCACATTGGTAATAGAGACATTTTACTGCAAACAGTCGTGGTGGTTTTGGTTGGACTCGTTACTTTATTGGCGGACTTATTCATTAGAGCTACTTTTTTTGGAGGAAGTGATAATAAAGGGGGTAAAGCAGGTGGAATTTTATTAATCATCGGAATTATTTTGATGATCCTTTCACCTATTATTGCTACTATTATCCAGTTAATGATTTCTCGCAAGCGTGAATATTTGGCTGACGCCACTGGAGCACTCCTTACTCGTTATCCGGAAGGATTAGCTAGTGCACTAGAGAAAATTTCTGGATATTCTGGTGGCCGAAAAATGAAAAAAGCAAATCATGCAACCGCTCATATGTTTTTTGCAAGTCCTTTCGGCGAGCACAGTAAAAAACACAAAGGTTTTATGAATAGTCTGTTTTCTACTCATCCACCTGTCGAGAAAAGAATTGAAAATCTTAGAGGTATTGAAATAAAGTAGTCTATTTTTTTATGTAAAATTTAATATTTTTTTATTATTATTTTAGGTCTGTTTTGTTATGTTTTTGTTATGAAAAAACAAAAAATATTTTTTATAGGAATTGGAGGAAAAGGTTTAAATGGTATCGCTAAAATTTGCTTACAAAAAGGTTACGATGTTTACGGAGTAGACAAGGTAAAAAAGAGAGAAACAATATCTCTAGAAAAAGACGGAGCTAAAATTTTTTATAGACATTCATCTAAAAATATTGGAAAAGAGATTGATTTAGTTGTTTATTCTTCACTAGTTAAAAATTGCCCTGAAATAAAAACAGCAAAAAAATTAGGAATTAAAATAATGAAAAGGGCAGAATTTCTGGGCGAACTTACCAAAGATGATTATCGTATTTGTGTCTCTGGTAGTCACGGGAAAAGCACGACAACAGCGATCTTGGGCCTTAGTCTAATAAACTCTGGTATAGACGCCACGATTTATGGCGGAGCATATGCCAAAGAGTTTGATGGTTATAATCATTTAGGAAAGACTAATTATTCAGTTTTAGAATCGTGTGAATTTGATCGATCTTTTTTCAATCTGGTTGGTCGTGCGACGATTTTAACTTCTGTTGAAAAGGGGCATTTAGAATATTATAAAGATGAAAATGAAATGAAGGAGGCTTTTAGCGATTATTTCCATATGCATAATAGCGATTCCTTGATTGTTGCAAATGGAGATGATTTAAATGTTCGGTTGGTCACTTTTCAATCTCAAGCAAGAAAAAAATATTTTGGATTTAATCAACAAAATGACTTTGTTATAAAAGTTCACCAACAAGATGAAAATGGTTCTGTATTTTCTATTTACGAAGGTTCTAATTTGATTTTGGGCAATATAAAAATTTACATTCCGGGAGAATATAATATTAAAAACTTTGTAGCGGTGGCGGTTATGATGTATGAATTAGGGTTTCCTTTGGGTGGTATTTTAGAAACAGCCAAGACATTTAGCGGGGTTGGTCGCAGGTTCGAAACACACAAAGCTAGAACTGGTCAGATATTAATTGACGATTTCGCACACCATCCCAGTCAGGTTAAAAGTTTGTTTGATGGTGTTAGACAATTTTATCCAGATAAAAAAGTCTACGCTGTATTTGAACCAAGGCAATATAATTTAATCAAAAATTTCTTGAGAGAATATGGTAAAGCTTTTGAAAAAGTAGATGAAGTCATAATAACGGATATATTGCCGGCACTTAATGATGGTCAGCAGGATATCTCTAGTGTTAATGCAAAAGATGTAGAAAATTCAATTAAAGTTTACTCTAAAAAACCAGTTATCAAAATAAACGGTTATAATAATATCTACAAATATCTAAAACATCGAACAGATCAAGATTCAGTTATAACAACAATTGGAACAGGTGATATTTATAAAGTTAGGGATAAGTTTTTGGTTTAATATTTTGGTATAATATTTCGAAATGAAAAACATAGCAATAATTGGGTTTGGGGTAACTGGGCAAGCAACATTAAGGTATTTTCTTGAGCAGGCTAAAAATAATAATGTTTCAGATTCACCTGATGGTATTTATAAAATCTCAGTATTTGATTCAAAAACAGAAAGTGATTTTGAAGATGTGTCGAAGGAAATTGATAAATATAAAACAGAAGGGGTTGAATTTAATTTTGAAAAAACTGATTTTGTCGAAGATGAATTTGATTTAATTATGGTAAGTCCTGGAGTTCCGTTGAACTTGCCTGTTTTATTGCGTGCAAAAGAAAAGAATATACCAATAAAAAATGATATAACTTTATTTATTGAAAATTGGCGTAATATTGGAGCTGGAAAAATTGTTGGGGTAACAGGATCGAACGGTAAAACAACCATTGTAAATTTACTTTATAAATATCTCCAAGATTCTCAAATAGATTCAATCATGGCTGGTAATATTGGAAATTCTCCTCTAGATATACTGGGCGGTTTTAAAAATAAAACAGATAATGAAAGCGATGTAATTGTAGTTTTAGAATTATCTAGTTTCCAATTAGAAGCTTTTCAACCCGAACATTATTTGGATGTTTGTCTTATTTCGAATCTAAGTTCAAATCATTTAGATAGATACAATGGTAATATGCAAAAATATGCAGATGCCAAGATGAATGGTATCGATCCACAAAAAACCGATGTAGTTTTGTGTGCAGATGATGACGGAATTAAAAAATATGTTTTACCGAAAATAAAGAATAAAAAAGTCTCACTAATTTCTTTCGAAACTGCAATAGATCAAGTCGGCCAAAAAGGAATCTATATGGATTCAGAAAATGATTTAGTTTCAAAAGACTCAGATCTTACCAAAAAAGTTTTTACCCGTATTAACGATAGAAGACTCTTGGGAATTCATAATCTGTATAATATTGCGATGGTTTATGGGGTTTTAGACTTTTTAGATGTTGATTTAAAAAATGATGAGACGATTAGAAATTTCAAAGGATTAGAACATCGTATCGAATTCGTTAGAGAATTAGACAGTGTTAAATATATCAATGATTCAAAATCTTCCAGTCCGACAGCCACAAAGGTTGCAATTGAATCTTTGACAAAAGAAAAGAACATTATTTTGATTTTAGGCGGAAATGATAAAGGCATGAATTTCGAAGTTTTGATTGAACCAGTTTCTGATTTTGTAGAGAAAATAATATTATTGCCTGGAGATATCGATAAAAAGATTATAAAAACTTTATCTGAAATTGTAGAGATAGAAAAGGTTGATAATTTAGTAGGTGCGGTAAAGTTGGCTCGAGAAATTGCACCAAAAAAAGGTTTTGTTTTGCTTTCACCCGCAGCAACTAGCTTTAAACTTTATAAAAATTACGAAGAAAGAGGAGAACACTTTAAAAATTTAATTAAAGGATTGTAGATGGTTGATAATATTAAGCGATTTATTTGGAAAATATTAAAATGGGGCAGAGTTTTTATTGTTTATAGATTTTTTAAAAAAACCACTTACGGTGTAAGAGTTTTAGTTATTGATAAAACGGAGGATCAATTTAGTGTAAGAAGCTTTAACAAAAGTCGCATCAGTCCAGAAAAAATTTTCTTAATAAAACACCCATACGATAATTTTTGGGTTTTACCAGGTGGAGGCAGAAAAAAGGAGGAATCAATTTCTAAAACAGCCAAGAGAGAATCGGAAGAAGAGGCGGGGCTTATTTTAGAGGGGGATTTGAAAAAACTTGGTCGATATTTTAACAATAAAGAGTATAAAAATGATTATATAGATATTGTTGTTGCTCATTCATGGAAAGAATCTAACAAAAAACGACGGTTAATAGATAAAATTGAGATCCAAAAGAGAGGCTGGTTTAATCTAAATCAATTGCCTACGATCTCTATCGCGACACAAAAGAGAATAAAAGAATATTTAAATAATGATTTCAGTGATGAAATAAGAAGCTGGTCTTGATTTTTTAGTTAAACATACTCGTCATTTTTATAGATAATGTTATATTTTTTATATGAATATTTTGCAAATTAGCACTACAGATAATAAAGGCGGAGCAGCTGGGATTGCTTGGTCTATAAAGAAATATCTAGATAAAAATGGAATCAAAAATTCTATGTTTGTGAGAGATAAGTATTCAGATGAACAAAATGTCTTTAAAATACCAAATAAATTTTTAACTTTATCCAAGATATTTAAATATATACTCTCAAATGATATTGAACACAGTAACTCAGATTGGATCTTAAAAACAAAAGAATACAAAGAAGCGGATATTATTCATTGTCATAATTTACATGGTTACTACTTTAATTTAGAGACTCTCTACAAAATGTCCTTGGAGAAAAAAATTGTGTGGACTTTTCATGATATGTGGCCTATTACAAGTCATTGTGCATACACTTTTGATAGTAGAGAAGTAAAAAACGGTTTCTTTACCTGTCCTTCCAGAAAAATCTATCCACCCATCTTATTTAATAACGACGAAAATTTAATCAAGAAAAAAGAAGCTATTTATAATAAGGCAAATTTTCACATTGTCTGTCCGTCAAAATGGATTTTAAATTCTGTTGATAGGACGGTCCTAAAATATAAAGAAAAGACTCTGATTTATAATGGTATAAATCTATCAGAATTTCAAAAATACAATAAAGAGGAATCAAGAAAAAAATTAGAGTTGCCATTGGATAAAAAAATAATTTTGTTTATTGCATCCGGAGGTAAAAAAAATCCATTTAAAGGGAGCGAGTTTGTTGATGAGTTAGCTTCTGAATATAAAGATAATTCAGAAATTATATTTTTAGTAGCTGGTTCTAATAATAAAAAGAGAAAAACTAAAAATAATATATTGTTTATGCCTAAAATTAAAGAAAAAGAATTGTTGTCTCGGCTGTATTCTTCTGCAGATGTTTTACTAAATCCAACACTTGCTGATAATCTGCCCACAGTTATTCTAGAAGCATTTGCATGTGGGTTACCGGTGGTGACATTTAATACTGGCGGAACTCCAGAAATTGTTAAGCATTCAGTAAATGGCTATATTGCCAAATATAAAAACATAAAACAATTAAAAGGATATATAGATATTTTTATTAAAATTCCACAAGATGAATATAATCAATTTTCTGAAAATGCACTTCGTAAATCTTTTGAATTTAATCAAGAAAAAATGTTTAAATCCTATATAAATTTGTATAATGAAATGTAATATGAAAATCTCTATAATCACACCTACATATAATAGTGAAGATACTATAAAGGAAACACTCCAATCTATTTCAAATCAAACTTATCGAAATATTGAACATATAGTTGTGGATGGTTTATCTAGCGACAATACTTGTCAGATTCTAAAAGAAAAAAGCCCACAATCTATATTAATATCAGAAAAGGATGACGGTCTTTATTATGCTATGAATAAAGGTATCAAGAGAGCAACAGGAGATGTTATTTCAATTTTAAATTCAGATGATGTTTATTATGAAGATAGTGTGTTGGATGTGGTTTCTGAAGAATTTAAAAATGCAGATATCGATGTTTTGTATGGGCATATATTATTTTTTGGCTCAAATGATAAAACTAAGATAGTAAGAATATGGAAGACTGGCCCAATACGAAGGGCGCTTGTCTTTTTGGGTTGGATTATGCCACACCCGGCAGTTTTTCTAAGAAAAAGAGTATACGAAGAGATCGGCCTTTTTGATACATCATTTAAGAATTCAGCAGATTATGATTTTTTGTTGCGTATTATTAGACTTAAAAAATATAAGATTAAATTCTGCGATAATTTTTTTGTGAAAATGAGAACCGGCGGCACAAGTGATTTGACATTTATCGAAAAAATAAAGGAATGGTGGGTCTTGATTAAGATATTTAATAAAAATTATGGTATCTACCCTGTATGGTTTTTTGTAACCAGACCTACAATCAAGATACTGCAATTTTTCAAAACAAAATTTTAAGTAAAGCTATAGTTTAGATTTACCTTATAAATGATACAATGAAAGAATATGAGTAATTTTTATAAACCACACAGACACATAAATTGGAATTATGGAGGTTCAAATTGGAGACTTAGTCGTTCTAAAATAGATTTATTTATTGAGTGCCCTCGTTGTTTTTATATTGATAATAAATTAGGCACCGCTAGACCAAAAGGTTTTCCGATGAATCTTAATACCGCTGTAGATACACTTCTCAAGAAAGAGTTTGATTTTTATCGTGCCAAAAAACAACCGCACCCATTGATGGAAAAATTCGATGTAGATGCGATTCCATTAGAACATTCAAAGATGGATGTTTGGAGAGATAATTTTAAAGGGGTTGATTTTTATCATGAACCTACCGGCATGACAATTTGTGGCGCAGTTGATGATCTGTGGGTCAACAAGAGGGGAGAAGTATATGTAGTCGATTACAAGTCTACTTCAAAAGAAGAAAAAGTTACTTTGGATGCTGATTGGCAGATTGGATATAAAAGACAGATGGAAATTTATCAATGGCTACTTCGCAAAAATGATTTTAATGTTTCTCCAATAGGATATTTTGTGTATGCAAATGGAAAAACTGATGTAGATGCCTTCAATGCAAAAATAGAATTTGATATAGATGTAATTCCTTATGAGGAACAAGGGCTTTTTAATGAAGATATTTTGTTCAAGATTAAAGAGACATTAGATGGAAACGAACTTCCTCCTGCTGGGCATGATTGCGATTATTGCGCTCATTTTAACGCAAGGTCTAAAATTGATAATGAGAGTGAGCCTGTTATTGATATCAATTAGTATTTAGTATTTTTTAGGGCATTTGTGAAAAAGCTTGTGTAAGAAAAACTTTACATATAGAATATAAATATTATAATAGATTTAAATTTAAATTATGAAAGAAAAACACCCAATTACATTCACTATTTTCGGAGCTACAGGCGATCTAGCACAAAGCAAAATAATTCCTGCTTTAATGGATTTATACTGTAAAGATTTGCTTCCAGATAATTTTAAAGTGATTGGATTTTCTAGAAAAGACTTGTCCGATGAAAATTATCGAGAGTTTGCTCGAAATTCTATTAGGGGTGTAGAAACAGATCAGAATTCTAAAAAAGGGAATTTTTGCTATACAGATGAAAAAGTAGAGGAATTTCTACTGAATTTTCATTATAAACAAGGAGACTTAAATAATTTAGAAAGTTATAAATCACTAAAGACTTATTTAAATGAAATAGATGGTGACCTAAATGATTGTTCAAATAAAATTTTTTACCTAGCGGTCCCACCAAATCTTTATAATTCTTCTTTTGAAAATCTTTCTAAATCAGGATTGGGTGATGTATGTGTTATTGAAGGAGAAAAGAGGTGGAGCAGGATATTGGTTGAAAAGCCTTTTGGTTCAGATCAGAGCGAGGCAATAAAATTGGATAAAACTCTTGGTAAATTATTTAATGAAGAACAGATTTTTAGGATTGATCATTATTTAGCGAAAGAGACTGTTCAAAACATTTTATCTTTTAGATTCGCAAATGCCATTTTTGAGCCGATTTGGAATAATAAATATGTTGATAAGGTAGAACTTAATATTTATGAAACTGAGGATGTCTCTGGGAGAGCTTCTTTCTATGATGGAATTGGTGCGCTTCGTGATGTTGGGCAAAATCATTTACTACAGATGATGGCGTTGGTTGCGATGGAAGATCCGATGTCTTTAAAAACTGAAGCTATTCGGGAAGCGAGAGGAAATGTTTTTTCTAATATTAAAGTTGATAAAAAAGACTTAAAAGAATTTAAGCGCGCTCAATATGAAGGATATCTAGACAGTGATCAAGTAGATTCGAATTCTAAAACAGAAACTTACTTTAAAATTAAATTAGGAGTCAAGAATAAGAGGTGGGATGGCGTTCCTTTTTATTTAGAGAGTGGTAAAGCATTAGAAAAAAAGAAAACTGAAATCAAAATAATTTTCAAAGATAAGGAAAGTTCAGTTTGTCCTGTCGATGGAATTTGTCATTATAATAATACACTTACGATAAATATTCAGCCGGAGAAAACGATTTCAATCTGTTTTTGGACAAAAAAACCTGGATTGCAAATGGAGCTAGAAGAGAAAAAATTATCATTTGATTTTGATGAGAATCCGCTAGGGGTTAGTGATGCTTATGAAAAAGTTTTATATGATTGCATCAAGGGTGATCAGTCATTGTTTGCTAGCACTTATGAGATTGCTACACAATGGGGAATTATTTCGGAAATTTTTAAATTATGGAAGAACATTCCGTTGGAGAAATATCCAAAGGGAAGTTCAGTCGACAAAATTTCAGGCGAGAAAGATAATAAGAGCGGCGAAGATTTATTAGATAACAAATAAAATTATGAAATTAGGATACATTGGGTTAGGGAAAATGGGGTTTAACATGGTCGAGAGATTGATCGAAAAGGGGCACGAGGTTGTGGCGACAAATCGTTCGTCAGAATCAGTTGATAAGATAGCAGGAAAGGGGGCGGAGCCGGCTTACGCGCTTGGCGAGCTCGTCCAAAAACTCGGTCCGGCTCCGCGTCTGATCTGGCTGATGGTGCCACACAAAGCAGTTGATGATGTTTTGGCTGAACTGACGCCACTTTTACAAAATGGCGACACAATAATTGACGGAGGAAATTCTCCATACTTAGAGACAATTCGTCGCTCTAACGAGTTAGCAGAAAAAAATATTAATTTTCTGGATGTTGGTGTTTCTGGTGGTCCAGCAGGTGCCAGAAATGGAGCTTGCTTAATGATTGGGGGGAATCGTAATGATTTCGAAAAATACCAAGAACTTTTCAAAGATCTATCGGTTGAAAATCAGGCAGGCGAATCAGGGTATGGTTACATGGGAACGCATGGAGCAGGACATTTTGTCAAAATGGTTCACAATGGAATTGAATATGGAATGATGCAGGCAATCGCAGAGGGATTTGAGGTAATGAAGAGAGCAGGCGAAGATCAAAATAACAAAGACTTTAATTTAGACTTACAAGAAATCACCAAAGTCTACAACAACGGCTCTGTAATTGAATCTAGATTAGTTGGCTGGCTACAAAATGCTTTTTCAAAACATGGTCCAGATTTGTCGAATATCTCGGGTGAAGTTTCTCATTCAGGCGAAGGGCAGTGGACGGTTGAGGCTGCAGAGCGTTTGAACGTTCCAGTAGAGATAATCGAAAAATCTCTACAATTCCGCAAAGACTCTCAAGGAAATCCAAGCTACACCGGACAAGTTGTCTCTGCGCTACGAAATGAATTTGGTGGGCATGATGTGGAAAAGAAATAGCTTCCATAATTACCATTCAAAAATTAGCTTTTAAAACTTAACATCAATCTATGAAAATCTACGACATTTCAATCGAATTAAATAACGACGCAATAGTTTACCCAGGAAATGCTCCTGTTAAAATTTCTGATTACGCTAGAATTCCTGACGCTAGTTCCAACCTCTCTAAAATTGAAATGGGTTCTCATACTGGAACTCATATTGACGCTCCGTTTCATGTTTCAAATGACGGAGAAAAATTAGGAAAATTTCCACTTGAATATATGGTCGGTCCAGCCAAAGTTTTTGATTTTTCTTATTTACAACCGGGCGATGCCATTAAAATTGAAGACTTTGAAAAAGTTGCTGGTAGTCTAGGAGGAATTTTAAATGGAGATAGAATTTTAGTTAAGACTTCAAATTCTGAAAGAGGTTTCGGTGAATTTTACGAAGATTTTGTTTATTTAGATGGTGATTGTGCAGAATGGCTTGCATCCAAGGGAATTGTATTTTTTGCGATTGATTATCTTTCAATTAAACAAAAAGGTTCAAAAGATAATCGTCCGCATACTGAATTGCTCGACAAAAATATTCCAATTGCCGAGGGGGTTAATTTAAAATATGTTCCAGAAGGGCAATATCAATTAGTATTTTTACCACTCAAAATTGCCGAAATCGATGGCGCTCCTGCTCGTGCTATTTTGATTGATGAAAATGATGATAAAATAGTAGGGTAGTCGGATCAAATGAATCACATTTTGTTAATTTATAATCTAAAGCTTCAACTAAAATAATAACTATGAAAGAATCAATATTAAATTTTACAAAACAATTTTCTTATCAACCGGAAATCCAAAATGCTGAAAAAATTTCTGTTGTCGACGGACCTCTGTCTGAAAAATATGATAATTTTATTTTGGCCGGAATGGGTGGGTCACATTTAGCAGGTGGAATTTTGCACGCACATACTCCTGGGGTTAATTTATATATTCACCGCGATTATGGAATTCCTGCTTATGATGAACATTTTAACAAAAAAAGCCTTTTTATCGCTAGCTCTTATTCAGGAAACACGGAAGAAGTTCTAGATTTTGCTGACGAAGCTTATTCAAAGGGGTATGATTTAATGATTATTACAACAGGTGGAAAATTATTGGATTTCGCCAAAGAAAATTCTCTTGCTTATATTCAATTGCCAGGCGACGGTATTCAACCAAGACTTGCGATTGGATATTCTACTATTGCTCTCGCTTCTATTGTTAATCCGGTTGTTATACCAGAATTGCAACAACTACAAAATTCACTAAAGCCAGAAGAGATTGAAAAAGATGGTTTAGAAATGTCAGAAAATTTGTTCAATAAAATTCCGGTAATTTATACTTCAAATAAAAACCGCGCAATTGCTTATAATTGGAAAATTAAGATGAACGAAACAGGGAAGATCCCAGCTTTCTATAATGTTTTCCCAGAATTGAACCATAATGAGATGCAGGGATACGATTTTATCGATGATAATAGAGAGCTCTCAAAGAATTTTCATTTTATATTTATCAAGGACACCGACGAACATCCGCGCATCAGCAAAAGGATGGATATTTTAGAACAACAATTTCAAGAAAAAGGTTTTCAAGTAACTGTCCTAAGATTAAATGGTGAAACTAGATTTGAAAAAATATTTAAATCATTAATGTTGGCTGATTGGACGGCGCTAGGACTTTCACAAAAATACCAAACTGAACCAGAACAAGTTCCACTAATTGAGGATTTCAAAAAAAGAATTAAATAATTTGTGTTAGAATATTAAATATATGTCAGAAAATATTTGGAGTAATATCACAAAAAGTGATCAATACAGAGCGGTTAATGATCTTATTATAGAGAGTAACCCAGGTAGTAATTATTATACTTTGTTAGTTTTGTCTTCCGTAATAATCGCTGCGGGATTGTTATTGGCGAATTCGGCAATTTTAATTGGAGGAATGCTTGTAACACCTCTTTTGACGCCTATTTTGTTAATCTCTCTAACTATGACACTAGGGAGACCTTTTCTGTTGAAAAAAACTTTTATGGTTATTATAAGGTCTGTTGTTGTTGTTTTTGCAGTTTCTTTTTTATTCGGATTAATTTTTGCGGTTCCAGAAGATAGAGAATTTTTTAGTTCGGTCGTTTTCAATAATACAATCTCATCTGCTTTTCTTTATTTTGTAGTTGCTTTTGCATCTGGTATAGCTGCCACTTTTGCTTGGGTTAGAAAAAAAGTAACCAATATGCTTCCAGGTATTTCAATTGCTGTATCTCTTGTTCCTCCGATTGCTTTGGTTGGTGTTTGGTTAGCTCAAATGGATATTGAAAATGCTAGATTTTTCTTAATGGTTTTTCTATTAAACTTTATAGGTATTACTATGGGGAGTATGATTGTTTTTTCTATGCTTAAGTTTTATAAAGTTGATGATGAGGTCACAGCTGACTTTAATACTTTAGAAAGACAAAAAAATCGAGAAGAAATTGAAAGAAATCTAGAAGAGAAAAAACTTGAACAAAAAGAACAATATGAAAATATTGATAACATCAAATAAAAAAATATTAAAATATTTCGTAATTTTCTTGGTAGGGGCTTTGTTAATTTTTATTGGGTATCAAAATTTAAAAGAAATAAATAAAAAAACTGGTGAGATAAAAATTTCAGAAGAAAATCCTAGTTGGAATACTTACACAAATTATGAATATGGTTTTGAAATTGATTTTCCTGCGGATTGGAAAATTTATGAAGATTTTGAAAATGTAAGTCCGATTATTAATATTTACATTCCTAATAATAATTTAAAGCCGCCATTTGATAATTTTGCTGATGTGAATAATGTCTCAATTTTTCCAAGAGGATTACAATCAGAGATTATAATAGGTCAATTTGAAGAATCAGAAATAGATGTAGATTTTGAATATGATGAAATGATTAATTATCTTCTAGAAGACAACACCGTTTGGGCTACTTATATAAAACCAGAAGATTTAGGGGATCCATGGGAATCCTGGGGCTTTATATGGACGAAAACCAGAATTAATAATATAGAATATAAATGTTTAGAGAATGAGGTTGAGGTATCGCTCGATGAGTGTAATCCTTTTGAAGGCGATGAATTTGTTAGAACTGGTCAAGTAGATTCTGAAATAAGAGAAATTCAAGAAGAGATCGTAAAAAGTTTTAAAGTGATAGAAAAATAATTATGGTCGAATTCCTACCTTTCTTTATAGTTTTATTAGTAAGTCTTTTCTTTTCTGAGCTCTTTTTTAGATTTCATTTCCCGTGGGTAATTACTCTTTTAATCGGAGGTATAATAATTGGCCCAAACGGGATTAATCTTTTCGAAACAAATTCAACAATTGAATTTCTAAGTCAAATTGGGCTAGTTTTCTTGATGTTTTTGGCAGGACTCGAGACGAATCTGTTTAAGCATGGTCAGGATTCTAAGTTCAAAAAGGTTGTGCCAGTGGCTGTTATAAACTCCATCATTCCATTTATGGTAGGATTTTGTTTTATTTATTTCTTGGGTTATGGATTCTTGGCTTCTACTCTAATAGGAATAATTTTTATATCATCCTCACTGGCTATTATTATTCCTTCACTCGATTCAAATAAAATTATTACAAAACCAATCGGGCAAACTATTATTGCAACGGCAGTCATATTAGATATCGCTAGCTTGATTGCTTTGTCTGTTTTTATTCAATTTATTGAACCAACAACTTCGCTGCCACTCCCAATCTTTTATGCGTTACTTTTCATTTTCCTATTATTCTTAAGATTTTCAATGCCAAAAGTTATCTGGTTCTTTAAAAATGAAGCAAAAAGGGAAGAGAAAGATGTCTTTCAGCAAGAATTAAGGTCAGTTTTTGTTCTTTTGATTGGAACGGTAATATTATTTGAATTAATCGGACTTCATCCTATCATCGCTGGTTTCTTTACTGGACTTGTTTTGTCAGACTCGATAACTAGTAGTATTTTAAAAGCAAAAATAAGAGCCGTTGGTTACGGTATTTTTGTTCCAGCATTTTTTATATCTGTTGGTGCAAAAACGGATTTAAATATTTTTGTAGAGAATAAGGACATTCTCTGGTTCTCTTTTATGTTGGTAACAGTAAGTATTGTTGTTAAGTTTGCTGCAGGATATTTGGGTGCAAGATATTTAAAAATGAATAAGAATGATTCAAAAATATTTGCTAGTTCTTTGATTCCTCAACTATCAACAACTCTCGCTGTTGCGACTATTGGTATGGAATTGAAAATACTTAGTTTGGAGATTTTTTCATCAGTGATTATGATTTCAATTATTACAGTTTTGGTTAGCCCATTACTTATAAAAATTTATGTTAAGAAAAGTGAGAAAAAAAATCTAGAATCTGTTAAAATTTAAAAAATTATGCAAAGAGAATGGTATCGTGAAAATATAAATAAAATTTTTGATCATTTCAACACTTCTGAAAGAGGTTTGACCGATTCTCGTGTAAAAGAAAATAAAGAAAGATTTGGTGAGAATGTTTTATCTGAGGGTGAAAAAAGAACTCTTTGGGATATATTTATTTCACAATTCAATAATCCTCTTATTTATGTTTTGATAGTTGCCGACGTGATTGTCTTCTTTCTGCAGCATTACATAGATGCCTTTATAATTCTTTTTATTATCATACTTAATGCGGTTATCGGAGTAGTTCAAGAAGGTAAGGCACAGGACACTTTGGCTGCTCTTAAAAAAATAGTTAAAACACATGCAAATGTTATTCGAGATGGTCGAGAAATAAGAGTAAATGATTATGAAATTGTCGCAGGAGATATTCTTGTTCTCAGAGACGGTGATCCAGTCGCTGCTGATTGTAGAATTATCGAGGGGAATAATTTAAAAGTTAATGAAGCATCTCTAACAGGTGAGTCAGAATCTATTTTGAAACAATCGATGTCTCTATCCGATTCCGATGTTAAAGTCTCAGATCAGACAAATATGGTTTTTAAAGGAACCCATATCACATCAGGACAAGCAAAAGCTGTTGTTGTAAATACGGGGATTAAAACAGTTATAGGTAAGATATCAAAACAATTGGTGGGACTTAAGATGGATGTTCCGCTAAAGAAAAATATTGCTAATCTATCAAAGTTAATTGTCGCAATTATTGTGGCAACTTCTTTGGTATTATTTTTCTACGGTCTTTACGATGGGTATGCTTTCGGAGAGATATTTATTGTCGTTGTTGCTATAACTGTCTCATCAATACCAGAGGGATTGCCGGTTGTCGTGACTCTTGTTTTATCTACTGGTGTTTGGAGAATGAGTAAGAAAAAAGTTCTTGTCAAAAAACTTCAAGCTGTCGAAGCACTTGGTCAAGCAAAAGTTGTCGCTGTAGATAAAACAGGAACAATAACTAAAAATCAAATGGTTGTGGATCAAATCTACACTTTTGATAAATATATAAAAATTTCAGGTGACGGTTATTCACCAAAAGGATTTGCTAGTTTTGATGGTAAAAAAATTGATGTAACAAAAGATGAAAATCTGGACTTATTAATAAAATCATCAGTTTTCACCTCTGTATCAGAAGTTGCCTATTCTGATAGGAATAAAGAATGGGAATTAAAATACGGTGACCCAACCGAAGCTTCTTTGCTTGTTCTAGGAAGAAAATTCGGTTACGAAAAGGGAGTATTAGAAAAGGAACATAAAAATATTCTAGAATTACCTTTTGAATTGGAAACTAAACACCACTCAACTATAAATGAATTTGATGGTAAGAATATCCTATCTGTGGTTGGTAGTCCTGAAGTTATTTTGGATAAGGTAAACCAAGTATTAGTTGATGGTAAAACCAAAAGAGCCAGCAAAGCCGATATGGAAAAAATTCAAGAAGCCTTGGATAAGTTTTCTAAAGAGGGTTACCGTGTTTTGGCGATTGGAGCTAATTTTAATCCTGGATTAGATATTGATGCGAGTGATTTACCAAACTTAACTTTTGTTGGATTTGTGGCGATATTAGACTCAATCAGGAGTGAAGTTTATGAATCAGTTAAATCTGTTAAAGGTGCTGGAATGAGAGTTGTAATGATAACCGGAGATCATGTTGGAACTGCGAAAGCTATAGCTAAAAAGGTCGGTATATACGAAGATTCGGATAATGTCATTACAGGAAAAGATTTGATGGATTTAAAAGATGAAGAATTACTTGAGAAACTTGATAATACAACTGTTTTTGCTCGTGTTTCGCCAAAAGATAAACTACGCATAATCGAGCTATATAAAAAGAAAGGGGATACAATTGCCATGACCGGAGATGGCGTTAATGACGCCCTATCTCTCGTTTCAGCTGATTTAGGTATTGCTATGGGTAAGATTGGGACTGAGGTGGCAAAAGAGGCTTCTGATATCATCTTGTTGGATGATAATTTCGGTAATATTGTAGAAGCGGCAGAAGAAGGTAGAAATATCTATTGGAATATTAGAAAGTCGATTTTATTTTTGTTATCAACTAATGTTGTTGAAATTTTAATTATTAGCATTGCTTTGTTTGCAGGGTTGCCTTTACCGCTGGTTGCCGCCCAAATTATTTGGTTGAACCTTGTCACAGATAGTTTCCTTGTTATTGCTATGTCATTTGATCCAAAGGCAGAGAATTTATTAAAAGAGAAATTTAAAAAGCCTAGCAAATATCTAGTCGATTGGCCTATGGGGTTAAGGATGCTATTACTCAGTGGAACTATGACAGTTGTTACATTAGTAGTATTTATAAGCTATCTAGACGGAGATATGGTTAAGGCAACAACAATAACTCTTGTCTTGCTGGCAATGTTTCAATGGTTCAATGTATTGAATGTTCGCTCAAGAAGAGAAACTATTTTTACAAAAAAATTATTTAATAATAAGTATTTAATAGCATCACTGTCTTTTGTGTTTCTTCTGCAATTATTTGCTATCTATAATCCGCTTATGCAAAAAATATTAAGCACAACTGCACTTAGTATTAAAGAATGGGTCTATATTTTAGTCCTAGGGTTTATAGTTATTCTGGTCGAAGAGATTAGAAAATTTATTGTTAGAAATTTTGAGGTAAGAAATCTATTTTCTAAGAGAGTCTCTGATCTCGGTAAGTAGTTTTATATCTTGTGGGATTGGTGCGACTTTCTTTTCTTCTGGCGCCTCTTCTTCTCTTCTCCTTAGTCTGTTAATTTGTTTTATAACAATAAAGATTACAAAAGCAACTATGAAAAAATCAATTAAGTTATTTATAAATACACCGTAATTTAACGTTACTGCTGTAGCAGATTCAGTAGCATTTTTCAGAACTATCGCCTTGTCAGCAAAATCAACGCTGCCTGTCATTATCCCAATTGGAGGCATAATAACGTCATTAACTAGAGAGGTGACGATCTTTCCAAAAGCACCACCGATTATGATACCGACTGCCATATCAGTCATATTGCCCTTGATAGCAAATTCTTTGAATTCGTTTATTATTTTCATATGATTTTATTTAATCATATTTTATCAAATTTTGAAATGTAGTTTTACTATTTTTGTTTAAGTTAGTTTAGGTTTTTTGATTACTTGTATAACCTTGCCATTTATCATAAAACTATCGTCCTCGTGGATATAAATAGGAGGAATATCTTTTGTTGATTCAGATACTAATACTATTTGATTATTAGCTTCGTCCCAAACATATTTTTTGATATTTGCCATTTCATCAATAACAGATAAAACTACGTCTCCATTAGATGGTGAAGTATCGCTACTATCAATAATAAGATAATCTCCGTCTTCGATTGTATTTCCGTTTATTATAGATTTGTTCATAGATAAACCTTGAGCTCTAATAGCAAAAATATTTTTACATTTTTTTAGAAGGTTTTTTGAAATTTTGATGTATCCCTCGATATTTTCATTCGCAAAAATAGTAGCAGGACCACAATTGGCTGCACCAACAATTGGAATGTTAAGTATTCCTGATTTTAAACTAGTTGAATGAACCTTCTTTTCAATAGTTTTATTTTTTTTATCTACGACTATAAAACCCTTTTTTTCTAATTGGTCTATATGGTGCTTAACTTTTTGGGGGAATGTCTCACCGATCAGGTCGCCAATCTCTCTCAGGGTTAAACCTCTTAAGTTTTTGTTATCTATTAAGCTTAGAATTTTTTCTTGAACTATGTGCATATTTTTAATTTTGTTATTCCTTAATTGCTTACATTATTACATTTTTCTAGTTTTTTTCAAGAAGTTATCCACAGTTATGTAAAACTAGAAAAGTTGACAAAAAATAATCTAGATATAAAATATAATCATGTATAAAGATTTTTTAACAAAAAAAGATAGATTAAAAATAAGTTCAAAATCTGAAAAGGTCTTTGGTAGGTTTATTAAATATCTAAAGACATCAAACAATTTCAAATTAATTATGTAATTTATTTGGTAAAATGTTTTTTACTTGGTAAAATGAGTGCATATGAATGAAATTGAGAACCTTAAAAAATATTTTAGAGCAGTTAATTATTTAAGTGCTACGCAGATTTTCTTACAAGATAACTTTTTATTAGAAGAACCATTAAAACCAGAGCATATTAAAAGAAGACTGCTCGGACACTGGGGAACCTGTCCCGGAATAAGCTTCGTGTATACTTTTTTGAATCAATTAGTCGTAAAAAAAGATGCAGACATTTTGTATGTTGTAGGTCCAGGTCATGGTTACCCTGCTGTTCAAGCTAATTTATTTTTAGAAGGAACGCTTGGTGAATATTATCCTCAGGCAACTGTTGATAATAAAGGTATTTCTTATATCTCGAATCAGTTTAGTTGGCCATATGGTTTTCCTAGTCACTCTAGTCCACATACTCCGGGTGTTATCTTAGAAGGTGGAGAGCTAGGCTATTCTCTATCTACTTCTTATGGTGCTGTTTTAGATAATCCTGACTTAATAGTTGCTTGTTTGGTTGGTGATGGTGAGGCTGAAACAGGACCAATTGCTACAGCATGGCATGGTAATAAATTTATTAATCCAAAAACAGATGGGGCAGTTTTGCCAATTCTTCATTTAAATGGATATAAAATTTCTGGACCAACTATTTTTGGAAGAATGTCTGATGAAGAGCTTCAAAAATTGTTCGAAGGTTATGGCTACAATGTTTATTTTGTTGATGGTGGAGAAAACGGAGACGGAGATGACAAAGGCGATGTCTTTGTTCAAATGGATAATGTTATGAATAAATGTCACGAAGAAATTTCAAATATACAAAAAAACGCCAGAGGAGGTAAAGAAACAGACAATCCAAAATGGCCTATGATTATCCTTAGGACACCAAAAGGCTGGACCGGCATCGAAAGTGTTAAAGGAAAAAAAGTCGAAGGTAACCACTGGTCACACCAAGTCGTAACCAAAAACGCCAGAATTGATGAAGAAGAAAGAAAAGCATTAGAAAATTGGTTTAGATCTTATCAGTTTGAAGAATTATTTGATAAAGAAAATGGTTTTATCGATGAAGTTCTAAGTTGTATGCCAAAAGGAGAAAAAAGAATCGGTAAAAATAAACATGCCTTTGGTGGTCCACAAGTCTACAAAGAACTTAAACTCCCAGATCCAAGAGATTTCCAAGAAGATTCATCAAAACCTGGAACAATGGGTTCTAGCTCAATGCGTCGTCTCGGTGAGTATCTAAATGAGGTGATGAAAAATAATGATAATTTCAGACTTTTCTCGCCAGATGAAACTTATTCAAATAAATTAGACAAAGTCTTTGAATCTACAAAAAGACAATTCCAAATGCCACTCAAAGATTGGGATGATGATTTAGCCAAAGAAGGAAAAGTTATCGAGATGCTTTCAGAGCATACATTGCAAGGGATGGCTCAGGGGTATATTTTAACTGGTCGCCACGCTATCCTTACTTCTTACGAAGCCTTTATACAAATTGTCTCTTCAATGGCTGACCAATATGCAAAGTTCTTGAAACAAGCCAAAGAAGTCAGTTGGAGAGGGCAAATTCCTTCATTTACTTATATCTTAACTTCGTCAGGTTGGAGACAAGATCATAACGGATTCTCTCATCAAAACCCAGGCTTTATTGATAATATGCTTCAAAGACAGGGAGACTTTATCAATGTTTATCTACCAGGAGACGGTAGCACTACACTTGCAGTATTAGATAAATGTATGAAATCTTCTTATGGAGTCAATGTAATAGTTGCAGGAAAACAAGTTGAACCTAGATGGATAAATGTCGATCAAGCAACAGAACAATTAGAGGATGGTATTGGAATATGGAAATTTGCCAGCGAAGAAGATCCAGATATTGTTATTTCTGGTGCCGGTGATTATGTAACCAAAGAAGCATTATCCGGACTTGAATTAATCAAAAAAGAATTACCAGATGTGAAATGTCGTTTTGTTAATATCGTAACATTGTCACAATCAGGATTTGGATGCGCTGGAAATGTTGTATCTAGAGATGATTTTGATAATTACTTTACAAAAGACAAACCGGTCATAATTAACTATCATGGATACCCACAAACAATCAAACAAATTCTATTCGATTACGCAGAAAATCCGAACAGATTTGAAGTAAATGGATATATCGAAAATGGTTCAACAACCACACCATTTGATATGCAGGTAAGAAATGGAACTAGTAGATATCATGTTGTCCAGGACGCTTGTAAGAAATTAGCAGAAACAGGAAAAATCACCAAAGAAAAATCTGAAGAAATTATTAAAAAATATGACCAAAAATTCGAAGAACATATTGCACACATCAAAGAGCATGGCGTGGATATGGAGGAAATCGAAAATTGGCAATGGAATAGTTAATTATGTTCAATCTTATAGTAAATAATGGTAGCGTTTCAAAAAAATATTCACTTTATAAAAAAAGCGAACTGTTTTTCAGTGCACATTATGAAAGGGAAGACGATAATTATATAAAAACTGAAAAGATCAATAACAACAAAGAAGAGGTAGAAATTTCAGATGATAAATTCAAATATTCTTTTTCAGATTTTATAGACTCAATTAAAGATAGGAGAATTATTGCTTCAGAAGATGAAATTGAAAAAGTAGGGATTAGGGTTGTAGCGCCAGGAACTTTTTTCCAAGATCACAGAAAGATAGATAGTGTTTTCATGGAAGAACTAGAAGATAAAAAGAATTTGTCACCATTACATATAGAACCTGTCCAACAAGAGATAAACGAAGTATTAGACAAGCTTCCAAAAATGCCATTCTACGCTATTTCTGATAGTAATTTTCACAAAGATAAACCAGATTACGCCAGCATTTATTCTTATCCTCAAAAAATAACCAAAGAATTAGACATTTATAGATTTGGTTATCACGGGTTATCAGTCGCTTCTATAGTTGAAAGTTTTAAAGAAGAATTGCCAGAAAATTTAATTGTATGTCATCTAGGTGGTGGCTCTAGTATATCCGCTGTTAAAAATGGAGTAAGTATAGAAAACTCTATGGGTTATTCACCGATAGAAGGAGTCCCGATGGCTACTAGATCTGGTGATTTGGATCCAAATTCTATTTTTTCTATTATGGATTCTGAAAATTATGATACAAAAGAGATGCAAGATATTATCTATAAAGAATGTGGCATAAAGGGGATAAGCGGTCTATCTAGCGACACAAGAGTTATCTTATCTGAAGCAAACAAAGGGAATAAAGATGCTGATTTAGCTTTAAATTATTATGCTTATAAAATAAAAAAACTCATAGGAGCATACAATGTTATCTTGGGAGGCTTGGACGCTATTGTATTTACAGGAACCATCGGAAATAGAGCAGCAGAAGTCAGAAGAAGGATTTGCGATGGGTTGGAGCCGATAGGTTTAGAAATTGATCAGTCAAAAAATAAAATTCTAATAAAAGACGAAGGTGTAATTAGTAAAGAAAACTCAAAAATAAAAGCTTATGTTCTAGAGACAGCAGAGATGGATCAAATGAATCAGATTTTAGAAGAAATTATATAATAATTAAAAAACAAACCGCCCAATTTGTTATGGGCGGTTTTTATTTTTAAAATTTGAGTTTTTTTATTTCAGCAATTTCTTCGTTATAAATAACAATTCTCTGTCTTTTGGATTCGTCCCTTATAATCATTAATTCTGAATATATGGCAACTTTAAAATATCTATATTTGAAAATTTGGCCATCTTTTATCTTTTGGAATATTTCAGGACTGATTTCAATAGATTCAGATATGATTGTTTTGGTGCCTTTTTTGATTCTTTTTATTCTATAAAATCCTCCATAAAAAGTAACAATTAATTTACCATGTTTTATGCTGCAGTTTATTTCTTTTTTCACTAACTAACCTTTCTTTTTGTTGTTTTTTGTTCACCTCTTATTAAAGATTAAAATTAAATTCAACGAGAGTCAAATCTTTTATTAAATGTTATAATTTTTTTATATGAAAAATATATACATACCAATTATTATTTTGGTAATATTTGGTTTATCATTTTGGTTATTAAAAAATAAAAATATTGAAGATAATAATATGACAACAGAAAATACAACAGAGAAAGAAATTGTTAATGTAACTTTAAATACTAGTTTAGGTGAGATTAAATTAGAAATGTATCCAGAAGAAGCACCTAAAACAGTTCAAAATTTTGTAAAATTATCAAAAGATGGTTTTTATGATGGAACAAAATTTCACAGAGTTATTTCTGATTTTATGATTCAAGGAGGTGATCCACTCTCAAGGGAAGAAATACAAAGACAAAACTGGGGAACTGGTGGTCCAGGATATACATTTGAAGATGAACCAAATAATATTGATTTAGTTAAAGGTGTTATCGCTATGGCTAATGCTGGCCCAAACACAAATGGGAGTCAATTTTTCATTATTACAGCACAAGCGACTCCTTGGTTGCAGGGTAAGCATACAGGTTTCGGTAAAGTTGTGTCAGGAATGGATATTGTAGAAAAGATTGGAAGTGTCGAAGTCGGCCCTACCGATCAACCTATTCAAGATATTGAGGTGAATTCAGTTGAAATTTCTCAATAGAAAAAATTAAATAACTCTCTTGGCAAATCGCTCCCCCTTTTTGAAACATTTTTTTAGAATTTTTGGATTCTGAAATGATTTGGTGTCGCCACTATAAAAAGCATTTAATTTAAAAGAACCGTAATACATAAATACAACTCTAAGCCAAAAAGGAGGAAATAAGAAAAACAATATTTTCTGAACTAATTTTGGTGACCCGCCTGATACTAGAAAAAACATTCGGTGTCTTTTAAATTTTCCGACAGGTTGCCCTAATACATTTTTCTTATCTAAATCCAAGGCAATAAATCTGATTCTATCGACTAGATTTTTAAGACTGGCCGGAACTGAAAAATTATAAGTTGGTGTTGCAATTACAATTCCATCAGCTTTGTCCATTTTTAACGCTAAATTTTTAAAATCCACCTCTTTTTCTGTTGGTCCAAGTCTGTTTCCGTAATCATAATGATCTAAATATATATCATCTAAGTAGAATTTTTCTACAGAGATTAAATCTTTCCCGTAATTTTCCATACCAGAAATAAAATGATCAAGCATGGTATCAGAATTTCTACCTTTAGATGGTGAAGATGAGATTGCAACGATTTTTTTAACTTTATTATCCATTGGGTTAATTGTAATTATACGCTATTTAAGTATCACAAGGTTAGTATTTTCTTTGTATTTTTTATATTCAGGGTCGTTTCCGTATTTTTCATTATATCTTTTTTCTAAAATAGGAACTCCTGAGACAAACAAAAGTAAAATAATAATATAAATAGGGCTGATAATTTCAATTAATATATAAGGTAAAGTTGAATATATTGATGAGTATATAAAGATACCAACCCAAATAAGCATTTCCCCGAAATAATTAGGATGTCTAGATCTACTCCATAAACCTACATCTGTCCACTGACCTCTATTTTCAGGATTATTCTTGAATTTGAATTTCTGGTAATCAGCAACACTTTCAATCAATAAACCTATAAACCAAACTGCTATACCCAAGATATGTATTTTTGAAAATTGAATATCTGAAATTCCGAAGGAAACTGTAGATGCTAGCATTATTATCCAAACACTTACACCTTGTAATAGCCAAAAACTCAAAAATTTCCAGAAATTTTCACGCATCTCATCAAATCTGCTATCTTTTCCAGTTTTGCTAATTCTTATAAATAAATAAGTCCCAAGCCTTGTAGCCCACAATAAAATCATAATCAAAAGAATTTGGTGGACAAGATTTTGATCAGAATTAATAAACAGAAAGATTGAAATCGCTATGAAAGTTAATGAATATGAAAAATCAGTTAGTTTGTCAGTTTTAAATAAATAGGCGGGGACAAACATCGCTAGATTGAAACCTACTGAAAACAATAATGTTGTAATTAATAATTCCATAATGATTTGATTTTAACATTCTTTGCTGCTTTTTAAAATTTTTTTAATCAAATAATCCAGCTATGTATTCATTGATTTCTCTTTGTGATAAATCATAGAAATTTTTATTGTCGTCATGTAGGTCGTCGGCTAAATCTTTACCTACGAATCTCCAATGCCATGGCTCGAATTGGTAGTATTGATTATTTTCAGGGTATGAAAGGGTAAAGCCAAAACGATGAGCGTTGTCTTGTAGCCATTCGTATGTTTCTGTTTGAGCAAACCCTGAGAAAGTTGCTCCGACTTCTGAATTAGTAAAATCTACTGTGGTTCCTAATTGATGTTCAGAATAACCTTGATCTGCAGAAAATTGGTTTGCTCCAACTCCATAACTAACAGTATAAGCGCCCTTGAGTTGTTCTTGTTCATCAAACGACCTGTAGGCTGAAATAATTTGTAAATCGATATCGTCATCTTCTGCTTCTTCCAGTAAATCCATCAGAAACGGGTATACTTTTTCTTCAATTTCATATTCTCTATCTGGGTTATAAGTGTATTTTCTCGGGATGGTTTCTAAATCAGACGGTGTATAGTGCTCGTTCAAGAAATAAACCTTAGAATATTTTCTGAGAAGTTCAGGATCGGTCCGTGTTATCTTTTCAAGTTCGTCAACATTATCATTAACTCTATCAAACTGTCTTTCTAGATTTTCTATTATCTCACGATCACTTTGCATAACTTCTTGAATATTCATATTCTGTTCTTGAATCAGAGAAATTAATTCCTCTAGTTCGTCAGTCCTTTCGGTTAGATTTGTTAAGTTGCTATCAATTTCCTTTGAGAATTGTTGCTGATTATTAATATTTATTTGTTGATAAGCCACAAAAACAATAAGAGCTACGACTATTAATGTCTGACTAGAATCTATAAAATTAACTTTATAGTGGAATAATGTATTTAATATTTTACTTTTCATTAGTTGCTATTCTATCAGAAAAGAATATAAATTCCATTTTTATTTTTTTCTGCTAATATTTTAAATATGTTTGGTTTTAATAAAAAAATTACTATAGGAAGGCTCGAAAAAGTTAATATACCAATTCTTGGTTTAAATAATGTCGACGCCAAAATAGATACCGGTGCTTATCGTGGCTCTATTCACGCTACCGAGATTAGAGAAGAAAAAGAAGATAATAAAAAAGTCCTAAAATTTAAAGTTTTTGATGAAAATCATCCAGAATATCAAGATAGAACTTATACTTTCAAAAAATATAAAAAGCGTAAATTTAAAAGCGCAAGATTTGAAGATCATTATAGATTTGTTATCTCTATAGAAATCGAAATTGCTGGGCAAAAAATTAAAGTAGAATTAAGTTTAACAAATAGATCAGATATGAGATATCCTATTTTGCTAGGTCGCAGGTCTCTGAAGAAAAAGTTTTTGGTGGATGTTGACCGAAAAAACATTTAGTTTTTAAATTTTATTATTTGTGGACTTTTTATCTTTGGAGGACTATAATTAAAAATAGTTACTTATCTGTCCTAAATATTTGGATGGAAAATACAATAAAAATTGTATTTAGGAAGTAAGGTGAAAATCCTTCGCTGTGCCGCAACGGTAATACTTTTAACTAAGTTAAGCCCGATCTTTAAGTAATGTTTAATTTCCGAGCAGAAACATTAATATAAGTGTATTGAACTTCTGCTCAAACCAGGAGATTTTTTTATGTCAAAATTAAATCAATCTAAAAAAATAGCTCTATTTTTCGCCCTTTTAGGTGTTGTCTTTATTTTTTTAAGTTATGTCAAAATTTCTTCACACAAAGATGAATCCTTGCCAGAATCTAATGGTAAGACTGTATACGAAGAAATTTATGAAGAAATAAAGGAGGATAAGGAGGTCGAAGATAAAATAGATAAAGAAACAGATCTTGAAAATGATTCAGAAGTAAAAGAAGAAATTAAAAGTTATTATGAAGTAGCAGGGGATAATAATTTTACCCTTGTAGTTGATGGCGACAATTTCCCAGCTTTATTTGATGAGGGTGATTCGATATATGAAGCAATGTCAAAAATGAAAGACTTTGGTTTAATTTCTTTTGAAGAAAAAAGTTTCTCTGGTTTGGGTGTTTATATTTATTCAATAAATAATATTTCTGAAAATAAGAGGGAAGGGAAATATTGGATTTATTATGTAAACGATGTTCAAGCAAATGTTGGTGTTTCTAATTATTACCTTGATGAAGGTGATGAGATTAGATGGCAATTAGAAACTAACACTTATTAAAATGAAAAAAACGATTTTTATAATTTTATTATTGATTTTGGCTAGTCCTAATTTTTCCTTGGCGCAGGAGGCGACTTCGACAGCGACTACTACTGAAGAAGTAGAAAAAAAAGAAGATAACCAAGAAGAAAATCAAGAAGAGGAAGATTATGCGGAAGAAGAATCAGAAGAAGATGTTCAATCTGCCACATCAACAGAAGATACAGCAACTTCTACCAAAGATCGTAGCGACAGTGAGAATAACGATAATGATGAAGGTGATGCTGAAAAAGTTGAACTTTTTATAAAAAACGGGTCACAAGTTATTTTTTCAGGAGCATTAGAAATTAGTGATGATGAAATCCAGATAATTGATACTGATTCTGTAGAACATGATATTGAAAAAAATAATGTTCTAGGTATTTTAGCTGAAGCTGATTCTAAAAATGATAATTTTGAAATTACAGACATAGCCTATTATTCATCTTTCAACTCTTTTATAATCGAGTGTCTAAAAATCGATTCAGAAAAACTTTGTGATAATTGGCAATATGTTGCTAATGATGAATATTCTAATGTTGGGGTTGATGCTAAAAAATTAAAAGATAGAGATGTAGTTTATTTTTATTTTGGTCAACCAAGGAAACTTGTCTTGCCAGATGAGGCAGTTCAAGATGTGGAATTTATAATTAAAGGAGAAGAATATAATTATCAGGATAATACTTGGGGTAAATTATCTGGTTATACAGTAGGAGTTTTTTCAGATGACCCAGATGATCCTTGGTCACAAGATGTAATATCAACTGCCGAATTAATTGACGGCGAAGCTTCTTTTATAATTGAAGAATCTGGTAATTATAAAACTGGGATAGAAGAAGATTATTATTATCCATTTTACGAGATTGAAATTTTAGCAACAAGCTCGACATCTACTTCAACCTCAACTGATGATTCAGAGATTGAAGACTCAGGCGGTGGATCGAATAATGGTAGTTCTGGCAATAATTCCGGTGGTTCGGGTAATGGCTCTGGTAATAATTCCATTAATGTTTTGTTTGATATAGAAACGGCCGTCGGCTTTTTGTTATCTGTTCAAAATGAGGACGGGGGATTCAATGCTAATTTGTATACCGATTGGGCTGTAATTGGTTTGGCTTCAGTGAATGAAATAAATAATTCTCTAAAAGATAGTGTAAAAAATTCTTCTGTCAGTTCTGATTTGTATGATAAATTACGAAAAGCTATGGCACTCATGGCTCTCGATTTGGATCCACAAGAGGATTACACAGAAAATCTTCTCGAAGAAATTCTATCCGAATTTGACGGTCAGCAATTTGGCGATCCATACTACTTCAATGATGATATTTTTGCTTTGATTGTTTTACAAAATTTTGGTTTTGATGAAGGTGACGAAGAAGTTTCAAAGACAATTGATTTTATTATTAGTAAACAGTCAGGTAGTGGCTCTTGGGAAGGGATTGATTTAACAGCAGCGGCTATACAGGCTTTGGTTGAATTTGATGATTATGACGAAGTTTCGAGTGCTGTATCAAAAGCAGAAAATTTTATAAAAAATAGACAAAATCCTAATGGTGGTTGGTCAAATGTATATTCAACAGCATGGGCCATGATGGCAATGTCCGCCTTGAGTCATGACTTTGATGACTGGAGAGGTAATCCGCTGGAATATTTAGGAGAACTACAAAATGAAGATGGTGGACTTTTAAAAAATGATTCAGAAAATAACCGAATTTGGTCTACTTCTTACAGTATTGCTTCTGCATCTGGTAAAACTTGGATTGAAATATTGAACGATTTTTCTGTTAAAAACCGATCAGATAATAATGGTTCAGCGGAATCATCATCGCCAACCAGATCGTTATCTACATCCGAATCGGCTGATTCACCAGATGGAGATTTGGTTACTTCTAACACCAATTCACCAGATGCAGGTGATTCTGGAGCAAGTGAAAGATTTATTGAAAATTTAGATGAAATACTGGCATTTTTAGACCAACAGGAATTAGCTTTTAATCAGGATGAAATAGTGGCAGGTGTTGAAGAGAGTTATGTCGAAGGCGATATTGAAAATAGTGATGGGGTTGAAATTATTCAAACTAACGAAGAAATAAGAAATCAAATATCTAACAATCGAGATAATAACCAAGAAGATCAAGAAGGTGATGATGCTTCACAAATAGCCGCTGTCTCAAATGCGTTGGATTTCAGTTGGTGGGTATATTTCTTATCCGCAATCGTAGCTTTATCAATTTCTGTTATAATGTTTAAAATAAAATAATTATGGAAAGAAAAATGACAACAAAAAATAAAATATTAATAGCTTTGGCATTGGTGGCACTGGCTGTTGTAACTAGGTTCATGCCACACCTTTGGAATTTTACAGCACTGACTGCAGTTGCTCTGTTTGCTGGTAACTACTTGGGTCCTAGATATGCAGTAGGTGTAGTTTTCTCTGCTATGGTTCTATCTGATTTTTTTATTGGATTCTATGATTGGAAATTAATGCTCATTGTTTATGGATCATTTGCTATGGTTGGATTTATTCCATCTTTGATTGGTAGGGTTGGTCGTGGTAAAAATCAAAACAAAAAGCAAAATCTATATTCAAATACTACAAAAGTTTTCGGCATGTCTCTTTTAGGTTCAATTTTGTTTTTCTTGGTTACAAACTGGGCGGTTTGGTTTTTTGGGGCTATGTATCCTGCCGATTTTTCAGGCTTGGTAAGTTCTTATGTAGCCGGCCTACCATTTTTCCGGAACGCTATCCTGGGTGATTTATGGTATACAGGAGTCTTTTTCGGAGTTTATGAGTATTCGCTTTATTTAAAAGAAAAATGGGCTTTAAACAGAAAGATAGTTAAGGTAAACAATTAAATTTACTCAATTAAATTCGATTTAGGTAAATAGAAAAGAAAATCAAAAACAAAAAAAGAAAAAACGGTGAACTTGTAAAACAAGTCCACCGTTGTCTTTTGGTATTACCGAAACCTAATAAATCTCAATAATCCTAAAGAAGTTTTTGCTTCCTTCTACCTGCTGGTCCAAGATACCGGCGCCTGATTTCCATTTGAACGGATACCAATTCTCGAGGTCCTGACTCTTTTGAACTTGAATCAAATCATTAGAATCAGCTCCTTCAAACCAAAGCCTCACATTCCATTTGTTGCTATTTTCGTCTGGCGAAATGTTGTCGACGGAAAGAAGTTGCTGATTAGAGTGGTTAATTTCCTTCGGTTTTTTGTAGAGGATTTTCTCCTCCGTCACAAGGCCGGTCGTACCGTTAGAATATTTGAAAGGTATTTCAATTAAAAAACGAATACGGACTTTCCCATCGAGTAGCCAATTCTGAGCGTTATCAACTTTTACATATTCCGGAGGGTTATTTTGACCCTGCAATGTTATAGGTAAAAAGGTTACACCAGAAGAGCTAAAGATAAAGGACTGACTTTGAATTGAATTGTCAGAAATTTCCTCGTCGTCTTCTGTTCCTGGGGCTTCATCCTCGCCGTTTGAAAAAGATTGGGAAATTACACCCTGAGTGGTGGAATCAGCTGTTTCTGAGCGAAATTCAATCCATTCTTGATTGTTGTGATCCCATCTCTCTGTGGAGATAGTCATACTGATATCCTCAGGAACAAAGGTTGAACCGAGATTTGCTTTGATCCACACTATTTCGTGCCAACTGTGACCTTTCTCATATGGATAAGCATTATCTTCGTCAAGAAACTTATTTTTCCAATATGGATTAATTTCAGTTCCTAAAACGCCGAGATATTCATCAAGAGTGTATTCGATTTTCACTTCATCATTTGAAACAGAATCGAGGACAAACTTAACAACATCTCCCTGATTGATTACTTCCTCACTAGCTCCTTTGTTAGTCTCTTGATCGTTAACTAAAATAGACCAATAGACATTCTCTTCGGGGATATTTTCAATGCCATTTATGGATTCAATAAAGAAACCTAATCCATCAAATTCTTTACCGGAAAAGCTAAAATCTCCTGTATCAGATTTAGAATCCATTAAATCCAATATGGTGCTACCGTCTATGATATCAGAAGTCAATTCTATGACTTCACCCGAATTATCGTATGTCGTTAAATTATTTTTAACGGCATGGACGACATTATTAGAATAATCTTCCCAAGAAATACTTGAGAAATTAGAGTCGTTGCGTGGTCCAGAAGAACCGCCAATCCAATCTATATCGATAGGTGAAGCTTCTGATCTTGGCCCGTGGGCAAAAAGCAATACAACTGTGGTGATGATCACCAACATAGGTAGTTTTTTAAAGAACTTTTTCATATTTTTATCTTTCTTTCGGTGGTTATTGTCTAGAAATTTCAGAATGAAATCTGTGCTTATACTACGAAATATTAGTTAATAGTCAATTTATAAATATTTTAATATGTATATGCTAAAATTAAGGTATAAATGCATAAAATAAATTACAACAGAGTAAGACTTTTAAATAAAAATAAAATCAAAGATTATGAATTTCCTATAGGTAGTTCAATTGCTGGGCCGGTCATATATTGGATGAATAGGGAAATAAGAACGCGAGATAATTGGTCTTTAATTTTTGCCCAAAATTTAGCTGAAAAAAATAATCAATCACTATTAGTTGTTTATAATTTAATTCCAGGATTTTTAGGAGGACAAAATCGTCATTTAACTTTCAAAATTGGTGGCTTGAAAGATGTTGAAAAAGATTTAGCACAAAAAAATATTCCATTTGAAATAGTCGTCGATAAAAAAGGACAAGACGAAGAAAAAACAGAAAGTGCAAAGTTGATTTTAAATTATTGCAAAAAAAACAAAGTGGGCGCTTTGGTAACAGATTTCTATCCTTTGAATATTTCAAAAAAATGGGTTAATGAAATTTCTGGCAGTATAGAAGTTCCTTTTTTTGAAGTTGATTCTCATAATATTGTCCCCGCATGGATTACTTCTAATAAAAAAGAATATGCAGCTTATACAATTCGACCGAAAATTCATAAAAATTTAAAAGAATATCTAGATAATTTCCCAAAGATTAAAAAACAGGACGAGACTTTTCTGAAAGATATTGAGAGCAAAATAGAAAAAAATGATTGGGATAAACTTTTGCCAAAAAAAACTGCAGAAGAAATGGATTGGATAAAGCCTGGTCAAAATCAGGCAGAAAAGATGCTTAAAAATTTTATAAAAAATAAATTAAAAAATTATGCGCTAGATCGAAATGACCCAAACAAAGACAACCAGTCAAATCTTTCTCCTTATTTGCATTACGGAATGATTTCATCACAAAGAGTTGCGCAAGATGTCGTAGGTTGGGCTAATCAATCAATCGAAAAAATAATTGATGAAAAGAAAAATAAGGCAAAAGTTGATTTAGGTGTGGAACCAACAAAAACCACCAATGCCGGCGCCTTTTTAGAAGAGTTAATAGTTCGAAAAGAGCTTTCTGATAACTTCTGTTTATACGAAGAAAATTATGATAATCACAATGGTTTTCCTGATTGGGCTAAAAAGACCCTGAGAAGATCAGCAACTGATAAAAGGGAGTATGTTTATACAAAAACAGAATTTGAAAATTCAAAAACGCATGATGACCTCTGGAATGCTGCACAATTAGAGATGGTTAAGAGAGGAAAGATGGACGGCTACCTTAGAATGTATTGGGCAAAAAAGATTTTAGAATGGACCAATACTTCGCAATACGCTCAAGAGGTAGCAATTTATTTAAATGACAAGTATGAGCTGGATGGGCGCGATCCAAATGGCTATTCTGGTATTGCTTGGTCTATTGGAGGCGTGCATGATCGTCCATGGTTTGATAGACCAATTTTTGGGCAGATTCGTTATATGGCACGCTCTGGGTGTGAGAAAAAATTCAATACGAAAGAATATATTAAAAAGTGGATAAGTTAACTATTTTTGTTGAAATAATACCTATTATATGTATAATAACCTAACTAATCATAAAACATGAAAATAGCCATCCTATCTAAAGGACCTAATCTTTATTCAACAAAAAGACTAGTTGAAGCGGGTCAAAAAAGAGGTCACGAAGTTGAAATTATTGACCATTCAAAATGTAGTTTAGTAATGGAAAAAGCTAAGCCTTGTATTTTGCTAAATGGTGAAAAAATAACTGATGTAGACATCATTATTCCTCGAATAGGTGCTTCTCTTACCCAATACGGAGCTGCGGTCATTCAACATTTTGATATTCAAGGTGTTTCATCAATTTTGTCTTCGATAGCTCTTATTCGTTCTAGAGACAAGCTTCGTAGTTTGCAATATCTTTCAAAATCTGGAATTGGTATTCCAAAAACTGTTTTTGCTCGTCATCCAAAAGCTGAAAATGTTAAGCGTCTGATAGATGAGATCGGTAAACCTCCTGTTATCTTAAAGCTATTAGAAAGCACCCATGGGAATGGGGTCATGAAGGCAGATTCAGTCTCTTCGGCAAAGTCTGCATTGGAAGCTTTTTCTGGTATTAAAAAAGACATCATTATTCAGGAATTTATCGAAGAAGCAAACGGAAAAGATCTAAGAGTAATTGTCGTAGATGGGAAAGTCGTTGCAGCGATGGAAAGGTCAGGAGCTGAAGGAGAGTTCAGATCGAATCTTCATCAAGGAGGAACATCAAAAGTGGTTGAATTAGATAAAAAAACAGAGATGGCAGCGATTGAATCAGCAAAGCTATTAGGGCTGACTGTTGCTGGTGTTGATCTTCTTGAATCTGAAAGAGGTCCATTGGTTATTGAAGTTAATTCTTCACCTGGTCTACAAGGAATCGAAAAAGCAACAAAAATTGATGTTGCTGAAAAAATAATCGAAGCTGCTGAAAATAAATTCGAAAAGAAGCAAAAGAGAAAAGAAAAAACCAAAGCCAAGAAGAAAAAGAAAAAATTTAAAAAAAGCATTAAAAAACAAATTGAAAGACTAATGCTTTAGATGTGTTAAAATATAATAATATGTTGAAAAATAAAATATTTGTATACTCGATTGGTGTGGTTTTTTTGGTAATTGTAATCCTAATTGTTTTTAATAAGAATGGTGAATACCAAACTCATGTTGTAGAAAAAAGTGATTTTATAGAATCTGCTGAAATTGCTGGCAAAATAGTTCCCGCTCAAGAATTAGATTTAGCTTTTGAAGTGGTTGGTAAAGTTTCTAGAGTGTATGTTGATACGGGTAATAGTGTTCAAGCCGGCGATATCTTGGTGGAGTTAGATACATCAGAAATTTCTAGTGAGTTATCAGAGGTAATCGCTAATTTAGAAAAAGAGCAATCTCGTTTAGCAGGAGTTTCAGGTGAAGTTACTTCGCAAAATAAATTGCAAAATTCAGCAGAAAACCTACTTCAGACAATTGAAAAATCTTATGTCACATCTGATGATATTGTAAAAAATAGTGTAGATAAATTTTTCGATAATCCTAACAATAGATTTCCTGATTTTTCAAATTCATTAGGGGATTATTTTCTGAGACAAGAAATTAATGATCAGAGGTATGAGATTGGTGGACTACTGGAAGAATGGAAAATACAGATAGATTCATTGGATCCATTAATAATTGATAATCAAGATGCTGATAATGCTATTTCCAATTTAAGAAAAATAGAGAGTTTTTTGGCCAAAATAACTTCAGATGTTGATAAATTTTCTCCAACAGGTTCAGTAACTCAAACTGAAATTGATTCGTATAATAATTCTATTAGTAGTGCTAGAAATAATGTTTCTTCACTTATTATTGAAGTTACAAGTGCTTATAATAATTTTCGAGATGTTCAAGCGGAATTACCTATTTTAGAATCGTCAATAAACAATGCTCGTGCATCAGTCGATAAACTTTCGGCTCGTAAACAAAAATATGTTTTGCGTGCACCGTTTGATGGAATTATTACAGAACAAGATATTGAATTAGGTCAAGTCGTATCAGCTAATGAAACAGTTTTATCTATGATTAGCGATGACGCTTTTGATGTGGAAGGTTTTATTCCTGAATTGAATATTATCGGTGTTGAGGTTGGCGATGAGGCAATATTGGCTTTGGATGCTTTCGGCGGAGATACTAAATTTAGATCTGAAATTTCCCATGTAGATCCAAGAGAAACAATCAAAGATGGAGTTACTACATATAGAGTTTTGTTGAATCTTTTAGAGGGTAACGAACAAATTAGGTCTGGTATGACAGTTGATGTAGAGATAATAAAAGAAACAATTGAAGATCAGATAATTATTCCTAGGTATTTAATTCAGGAAAATGAAAATGGAAGTTATGTAGAAATATACACAGGTAACAAGGTAGAAGATAGACAAATAAAAGTTGGTAAAACAGATGGTAAAGGAGGTGTTGTTGTGCTTGAAGGTCTAGATGTTAACGAAGAAATAATCATTAGAAAATAAATTATGTTTGATTTGAAATCAATAAAAGTTGGTTGGTTTCTTGGCTACAGGCAATTAAAAAGGTCTTCTCTTTGGTCTAACTTGCTTATAGTTTTAATAATGATTTTAACTTTTTTGAATCTGGTTGTTATATCAGGTCTCTTGGTTGGTTTAATACAGGGTGCATCAAATGCAGTAAAGAATCATTATATTGGTGATATTATAATTTCAAGGCTTCCAGAAAATTCTTTTATAGAAAATACTCCTCAAATAATTAATACAATAGAAAATACTCCACAAATTAAATCTTACACCGCTAGATATTTATCGTCAGGTTCTTTAGAGTCAAATTATAAAGATAGATCAGATTTTACAGAAAATCCTAAGAGAGTTTCTACCGTTATAGCTGGCATTAATCCCGATAAAGAGCACGAAGTAACTCAGATAAAAGATAAATTAATCGAAGGTGAATTTTTGGAGGGTGACGATTTTGATAAAATAGTTTTGGGGGCATTTTTACTAGAGAAATATTTACAAATTGATTCTCCGGGCTTTCTTGTCTTGAAAGATGTTGAGATCGGTTCAAAAGTAAGGGTCGATATCAATGGAAATACCAGAGAAATGATAGTTAAGGGTATTTTAAAAAGTAAGACTGATGAAATTGACCGCAGAGGTTTTATTGTTGATTCTCAGTTGCGTTCGATGATGGGGCGTGACGATAAAAATGTTGGAGAAATTTCTGTAAGAATTGCAGATGGTCAAAATCCAGATTTTGTTAAGTCGATTTTAGTTAGCAATGGATTTGAGCAATATGCAAAAGTTCAAACTTTTGAAGAGGGTAGACCGAAATTTTTAGATGATATAACTAATACTTTTAATTTATTAGGAACAATAATTAGTTCAATCGGTCTTGCTGTCGCTGCGATAACAGTTTTTATTGTTATTTTCATTAATGCAATAACCAGAAGAAAGTATATAGGAATAATGAAGGCTATAGGGGTCGACGGTAAAACATTAGAGTTATCTTATATTTTTCAATCGCTAGTGTATGCAATTATTGGTTCGATTGTTGGATTGGTATTGGTGTATCTTGTCTTAATACCATATGTAAATGCGAATCCTATAGATTTTCCTTTTAGTGATGGTATTTTAGTTGCGCCAGTTTTTTCAACATCTGTCAGAGTTGTTATTTTGATAATTGTAACAGCACTTGCAGGTTACATACCTTCTAGAATAATTATTAGAAAAAATACATTAGACTCGATTTTAGGTAGAAATTAATTATGAAAAATATTATTGAAGCAAAAGGAATAAAGAAAACTTATATAAGTGGAAAAATTGAAACACCGGTTTTGAAGGGAATTGATATTAATGTAAGAGAAGGAGAATTTTTATCTATTATGGGTAGGTCAGGAGCAGGAAAGAGCACTTTGATGTATCAGTTAAGTTTACTCGATGTTCCAACTAGTGGTGAGATTAATGTTGATGGAACTGATATCTTGTCATTAAAAAATAGAGAAAAAACCTTATTCAGGTTAAATCATCTAGGGTATGTTTTTCAAGATTATGCTTTGGTTCCAGAATTAACTGCTGTAGAAAATGTATCATTACCACTTCTTCTTCGGGGTATGTCTCAAAAAGATGCCATTAAAAAGGCAGGAGAGACACTACAGAGATTAGGTTTGGAAAGGCAAATTAATAATTTACCAAGCCAGTTGTCAGGTGGTGAACAACAAAGAGTTTCAATCGCCCGTGCTATTGTTGATGAGCCTAAAATTATTTTTTCTGATGAGCCAACAGCCAATTTAGATGCAGAATCTGCTAGGGTTGTAATAGATTTATTAAAGGATTTAAATAAAAAAGGACAAACAATTGTTATGGTGACGCATGAAGAAGAATATGGAAGAGAGACAGATCGCATCCTGCATTTATCTGATGGTAAAATAGATCGAGAGGATGTAATAAATCACAATAAATTTAAATAACAAAAAACCGCATCGAAGTGATGCGGTTTTTTGTTAAAGAGATTAAACTCTTTTTACTTGTGTAGCGTTTGGTCCTTTTGGTCCTTCAGCAATCTCGAACTCAACTTCATCACCTTCTTTAAGGTCATCAAAGTTTGTGTCTAGTAGTTCGTTCATGTGAAAGAAAAGATCCTTGTCGCTACCTTCGTATGAGATAAAGCCGAAGCCTTTGTCCATCACACGAGCGATTTTTCCTTTTTGCATTTATTTTTTGACTAAACTTATAAAACTCAAATAAATACTAAAGAAATTACTTAAACAGAACTCTTCCAATAGATATTTGATTAAGGCTAATATAACATTAATTAGTTTAAAAGTCAATCAAGTTATCCTAGTTGACCAGCAACATAACCAGTTGTCCAGCATAATTGTAGAGAATAACCACCAGAAGGCCTATTAATATGAAGTATATCACCGGTCAGATATAAATTGTCATAAAGCTTAGATTTCATTGTCCTTGTGTCTACTTCCGAAAGGGGAATTCCACCATCTGATATGACAGCGCGGTCCATGCCCATTAGTCCTTCTATGTTTATTGGCATCGCTTTTAATAATTGAACAATTTCTTTTCTTTCTTCTTTTGTAACACTGTTAACTTTTGTATTAACATCATCTACAATATGAAATTCAATTAAAGCATTTTCTAATCCAGGAGGAGTTATTTCTTTTGCGATATTTTTAAAAGATTTATTTTTATTGTTATCAAATGTTTTTAAAATATTTTTTTCAAGTGACCCGTGGTCTGTATCAGGGTAGCAGTCTATTTTGGCTGTGACAGATCCCTCGTGCAGTAGGTCTCTTACTTTGTGGGCAGAATTTAAAATAAGCGGACCTGACAAACCAAAATGGGTAAATAAGATCTTTCCTACTTTAGAAAATGATTTTTTACCATTAACAAAAAAAGTTATTTTCATAAAAGAAAGGGAAGTTCCTGATAAATCCTTGACCCATTTGTCAGAGGCTTTTAATGGGACAATATTAGGTGATGACTCTTTAACGGTGTGCCCAATTTTTTTAAGCCATTTGAATCCGTCGCCGGTTGACCCTGTTTCTTGATGAGAGCTTCCGCCTGTGGCAATAATGAAATTATCGGCATAATACTTACCAATTCTAGTTTCTATATATTTAATGTTTCTTTGTTCTTTGTCTGCTACTACTTTTATTACGGGATTGCCAGTAGAAATATTTATATTTTTCCCTGATGCGTATTTTTTCATTACCTTAACAACATCACTAGCTTTTTGAGTTTTAGGGAAAGCTCGGTTTCGGGCTTCGACAACTAATGGTAAATTCCTTTTTTCAAAAAAGTCAAAAGTGTCTTGAATGTTAAATTGTGAAAATGGTGAGAACAGAAACTTTGCAGAATCTCCAAATTTTTTCAAAAACTCCCTTACATCAAAAGTGGCATTAGTAACATTGCACCTACCACCACCAGTTATGGAAAGTTTCTCGCCAAGGCGAGGGTTCTTTTCCAAGATTAAAACTTTCTTGCCATTTTCAGCTGCGGCACCGGCAGCCATCATGCCAGAGGCACCACCCCCAATTACAATCAAGTCATATTTTTCTTTCATTTCTTTAGACATTTTATTAAGGACTATTAGAACATTAATTTTATGTTAAGTAAAGTTCTTGTGCTGAATTTTATCTCGATACATCCTTGTTCATCTGCTTGAAAAGCCTCTCTATGATACTTGATATAGTAATATAATTTATTTGATGTATAATTTCTGCATGGCAAAAAGAAGCACAGGTATTGAGAAAACTAAAACATCTCGTTCTAAAAAGACGAAAAAGCGTCTTGAAATAAAGAAAGAAATGTTAGCTGCAAAAACAGCTAAGAAAAATAGAAAGGGAAATAAAAAATAGTTTCAGTCTCAATCAAATAAAGAAAAAATAAAATCTTTTAAAGAAGGTTTTATTTTTTATGCTAAACTTGTAATCAATGAAACAAAAAGAGGCCTTGAAGGTTCTTAAAATGGGTAATAATGTTTTTCTAACTGGTCCTGCGGGTTCTGGTAAAACTCATGTTCTAAACGAATACATTACTTTTCTAAAAGAACATGGTGTTGGTGTGGCTGTTACCGCTTCGACTGGCATTGCCGCTACACATTTAAAAGGGGTGACAATTCACTCGTGGTCCGGTATTGGAATCAAAGATCACCTGACAGATTATGATTTAGATAATTTGGAGCAAAAACAATATCTTTGGAAGCGTTTTGAAAATACCCAAGTCTTAATTATTGATGAAATTTCAATCCTTAGTTCAAAAACTCTCGATTGTGTAGACAAGGTTCTAAAAAATTTCAAGAGGAATGAATTGCCGTTTGGTGGCTTGCAGGTTGTCTTCTCGGGTGATTTTTTTCAACTTCCGCCAATAGAGAAAAAAAGAGTTCAAGATGAAAATGTAATTTATTATGACGAAGAAGATGTTTCAACCACTCCTTTTGCTTTCAAGGCAAAATCATGGAAGGACGCTGATTTAAAAATGTGTTATTTGTCAGAGCAATTTAGACAAAATGATGATCAATTAGTAGAGATACTTTCTGAAATCAGAAAAGGTGCTTTTTCGGAAAAAAACAAAAAACTTTTGCAAAGTAGGATTGTCGATAGTCAGGACGAAACTATTACAAAACTCTATACGCATAATTTGAATGTAGATAATTTTAATATAAAAAAATTGCAGGCTCTAGATTCTGAATCTAAGACATACGAATTAAAATCAAAAGGTAAAGATGTTTTAGTTGAAGCTTTGAAGAGGGGGAGTTTGGTGACAGAAAAAATAGAAATCAGAAAGGGTGCCTTAGTTATGTTTGTTAAAAATAATCCATTGGTAGGTTATGTTAACGGAACAGTCGGTGAAGTAATTGATTTTGAAGATGGCTTTCCCGTTGTTAAAACAAAGGAGGGGAAAAGGTTTGTCGCTACTCCACAGACATGGAGTATCGAAGATGGCTCAAAAATTATTGCGGAAATGACTCAGGTGCCTTTAAAGCTCGCTTGGGCGGTGACAATTCATAAAAGTCAGGGGATGACACTTGATAAAGCAGTCATAGACTTATCAAAATCTTTTGTTGAAGGACAGGGTTATGTAGCGCTCTCTAGGGTGAAATCTTTGGATGGTTTATATCTTTTGGGATTTAATCATACGGCTTTGCAGGTTCATAATGAAATAATAAATTTAGATAAAGAAATTAGAGAAATTTCCGATATTTTATATGAAGAGATTAAACAGATTGAAGAAGAAGATTTTATTGAGCGTCATGAAAGTTTCTTTGATCGTGTCGGAGCAAAAAAATTTAAAGTTTTAAATGATAAAGGTAAAAAACTATCAACACATGAAATAACTCTCAAATTTATAAAAGAGAAGAAAAGCTTAGAGGAAATAATTGATGAAAGAGAATTGAAATTAGCTACTATCGTTTCACATATTGAAAAACTTCTCGAGACTGGACTTTTAACAAAAAAAGATATTTTATACTTAAAACCTGACACTAATGAATTTAATGAGATGTTGGAAGAGGTAAAAAGCCAAGTATCAAAAATGAAAAAGCAGAAAAAAGAAATAAAATTGTCACCAATTTTTAAAGCACTCGGTGGCGTTTATACTTTCGAAGATATTAAATTTGCTTTGTTGTTTAACTAATTTCTTAAAGAGTGTTAGAATTCTCCTGTTAATTAACAGGTTTTTTAATAAAAAATTTATATATGTCGAAAATCAAAAAAGTTATTGCAAGAGAAATTTTAGATTCAAGAGGTAATCCAACTGTTGAAGTTGATTTATTTTTAAGTGACGGGTCATTTGGTAGAGCCGCTGTCCCTTCAGGTGCTTCAACTGGAAAATATGAAGCTGTCGAATTGCGCGATGGTGACAAGAAAAGATATTCAGGTAAGGGGGTTTTGAAAGCTGTCGAAAATGTTAATAAAAAGATTGCGTCAAAAATCCGTAATAAAGAATTTGATCAAAAAACTTTAGATGATTTTCTTATTGAATTAGATGGAACAGAGAATAAATCAGTAATGGGAGCTAATGCTATCTTGGGTGTTTCATTAGCATTTGCACATGCAGTGGCTGTTTCACAAAAAAAATCTCTTTATCAATACTTTAACAAGATTTCAAAGAGTAAAAACAAGATGCAGTTGCCAGTTCCAATGATGAATATTCTCAATGGTGGAAAGCATGCTGAAAAATCAACAGACTTTCAAGAGTTCATGATTGTTCCACATGGCTTTAAAACTTTTTCAAAATCATTACAAGCAGGAACAGAAATTTTTCACACTTTAAAGAAAATACTTAAAGAAAATGGTCACGGAACTACTGTTGGGGATGAGGGTGGTTTTGCTCCAAGTCTCAAGACAAACGAAGATGCTATCAAGCTAACTATTGAAGCAATTAAAAAAGCTGGTTATAAACCAAAAACTCAAGTTTCAATCGCGCTTGATGTCGCCTCATCTGAATTATTTGAAAATGGTAAATATGTCTTGAAAACAGAAAACAAAAATCTAACAAGTGAAGAGATGGTTGATTACTATGTTGATATTTGTAAAAAATATCCGATTATTTCTATTGAAGATGCACTAGATGAAGATGATTGGGAAGGTTATGAATTGTTAACTAAAAAACTTGGCAAGAAAATTCAATTAGTAGGTGATGACTTGTTTGTAACTAATGTAGAAAAATTACAAAAGGGAATTGATACTAATGTAGCTAATTCAATTTTGATCAAGGTAAACCAAATCGGAACTGTCAGTGAAACTATCGACGCTATTAATTTAGCAAACAAGAATGGTTATACCGCTGTTATGTCACATCGATCAGGAGAAACAGAAGATTCTACTATCGCTGATTTTGCTGTTGGGTCTGGTGTAGGACAAATCAAAACAGGTTCACTTTCAAGAAGTGATAGAACTGCAAAATATAACCAACTTCTAAGAATTGAAGAGCAATTAGGTAAAAGAGCGGTTTACAGAGGAAAAGCCGTATTTACTCAAAAATAATTAACTTAATAAACTATTATGGATAAAAAACAAGTAGCGTTAATCGTCTTGGATGGTTGGGGTTATAGAGAAGAAAAAGAAAACAATGCTATTGCATTAGCCAGTAAACCTTTTTTTGATTCGCTGTGGAGAGATTATCCTCATAGTTTGTTGCAGGCCAGCGAAGAATTCGTCGGTCTTCCTAAAGGTCAACCTGGAAATAGTGAGATAGGGCATACAACTATTGGAGCAGGTCAGATAATAGATACCGATTTGGTAAGAATCTCAAAACAGGTAAAGTCAGGAGATTTTAAAAAAAATAAAAGTTTTGAAAAAGCGATTGATTTTGTTCAAGAAAATAATTCAACTTTACACTTGATGGGTGTGATTGGTTATGGAGGTGTCCATGGTCTTCAAGAATATCTACTCGAGCTTATTGATTTAATCAAAGATAGAAAAAAAGATAGTTCAGGTAAAACTTTTAAAGTAGCTCTACACCTTTTTACAGATGGTAGAGATTCTGGTCCTTATGAATCAATTGAGGCTATTGATGAAATTGAAAAACATATCTCTGACGAAGAGGATATTTTTATTTCAACAATCTCTGGCAGATATTACGCTATGGATCGTGATAATAATTTTGACCGCTTAGAAAAATTCCTGAAGTTTTTTGAAGAGGATGAACAGATAAAATTGACTGAAGATTGGAAATTGGAAATAAAAAAGCAACACGAAGAAGGAAAGACTGATGAAAATTTGGAACCTTTTATTTTGAAGAAAACTATTATTGATAAAAACGATGGAGTGATTATTACAAATTTTAGAGCAGATAGGGTTAGAATGTTGGCATCTAAATTGCTTGAGCAAAAAGAAGAGAAGAATCTACACGTAGTTACTTTTACCGAATACAACAAAGATTTTGAGGTGGAGGTTGCTTTTCCAAAGAAAAAGATTGAATCAGTCTTGGCAGAAGAAATTTCTAAAGCGGGTTTGTCACAAGCTCATATTGCAGAGACTGAAAAATTCCCGCATGCGACTTATTTTTTGAACGGTGGCAGGGAAAAACCTTATGAAAATGAAGAACATGTTCTGTTAAATAGCAGGAAAGATGTTGCGACTCATGATGAAGCTCCTGAGATGAAGGCAAAAGAAATTGCTGATGAGACAATTAAAAGGATCGAAAATGGCGTAGATTTTATTTTTGTTAATTTTGCGAACCCAGACATGGTTGGACATACTGCTAATGTTCCAGCAATTATTAAAGCAGTGGAGTTTGTCGACGAACAATTAAAAAGAGTTATCAAAGCTCTTGATAAAAACGGGGGAGTCGCATTGGTAACAGCTGATCATGGTAATGCTGAATTAAATATTAATCCAGATACCGGAGAGAAACATACTGCCCATACTACAAATCCTGTTCCACTGATTTTAACTAATCTTGGTTTAAAAATAAAAGATGGATCTTTGTCTGATTTAGCACCAACTGTTTTGAAAATGTTTAGTATAGAAAAACCGGACTCTATGACTGGGGGTGATTTATTAGATTAGTAGTCTATAAACTACAATAGAAATAAATAGTAAGAATATTGACAATACTATCATCTGTTCTTTCTTTATGATTTGAACATCTTCTTTAAAAGAAATTTCGCAAACATTCCCTGGGCAAAGCTGGGGTTTTTTGCTTGATAATTTTGAATAAGCTATACAACCAAAGCAAATACCAAAAACTGATTCAAAAAATAGAAAAGCTAGACATAAAATACAAATGGAAAGGTTTATAATTCCCGTTACATTTAATACAAAAATTAAAATCATCATTGTTGTTGCAAGAAGTAGACCTAAAATCCAAGCGAACTTTTTTTGGGGCGCTCCAGTGTATTCAGGTTTTTGATTTTGAACAAAAATCCTACCTAATATCATCATTGGTGAATATCTTGGGTTTATAAAAATTCTGATAAAGAAATCCACAAAGAAGACAATTACAAAAACTCTTAAATATATAAAGTTGCTTATTAATAAAGCATTAAAAAAAGCGATTGTCACAAAGAAAAAAAGTATTCCAGCTGAAGCTCTAACTTCTCGTTCATTAAAAACTCTTATATTATAACCCTTTACTGCTTCACCAAAATTTTTGGTTCCTATTTTGTCTATAAAATTTAACATGCGGTTAATTATATTTCCGCTTGTAATAAAAGTCAAGTTTTTCTTACATTAATATTTTATATAAATTTGTATAAAAATAAAATTATTGTCATTTTATAGAAAATTAAAAATTTAAATAAGTAATAGTTGCCTGGAGAAAAGTCGCAAAAGAGACCCATAGTAAATAAGGAATTTGAATGTAGCAAATCCATTTTTTATAGGGGTAGATACTTTTCATAGCCCAAATTAGTGTAACTAAAACTAAAATCACATCTACTAGCGCCAATAAATTATTTTGTAATCCAAACTGAATAGGGGTGAACAAAAAATTAAACAAGAGATTTAATATAAAAGGTAGAGCTATTTTGAAGGGAATCTCTTTTTTATAATACATCCAAAAAACTTTTGAAAAAGAAATAGCTATCAATATATATAAGAAAGTCCAAACAGGAGAGAAAAGCCACGAAGGTGGCGCCCAGGTTGGTCTAATTATTTCGCTATACCAGTTCATTTGATCCATTAATAAATTTTACCATAAAATTTTTTTATTTTAATAATTTAAAAAAATGTTTACAATATAAAAAAATATAGTATATTAAAAAGGTTATGAATAATAACGCAAAACAGCTAAATACAAACAAAAATCTCATGACTATTGGGTCTGCCGATTTTGGTTATGTCTCAAATACGTTTGTGTTTAGCTTGTATTCTTGTAATAAAATTATTTAATCTCTACTAATTTAAATTAAAAGAACTCCAGCTAAACAAAAGCTGGAGTTTTTGTTTAGCAAAACTTAACCTAAAACAAAGGAATAAAATGAACGAAAATGAACAAAAAGAAAAAGTATACTTCTTGAAAGGCAAGAATGTTAACCTGCGGCATCTAAATGAAGATGACGTACCGGTGATGACTCACTGGCTTAATGATTCTGAGGTAACTCAATATATTACTATTAACCATCCGATGACTCTTGAACAAGAGTTAGAATATCTCAAAGCAAATATCGGTAGGCAAGATAAAATATTGTTGGGTATTGAAACTTTGGATGGTGTCTATATTGGTAATATTTCGATTGATAAAATTAATCATGTTGATCGAACCGCTACCACTGGAATAATTATTGGCAACAAGGAATATTGGGGTAAGGGGCATGGTACAGAGGCGAAGATGCTTTTGTTGAATTATGCCTTTAATACTCTCAATATTCGAAAGATTCATTCAAGCGCCATTTCTTTCAACGAGCGCTCAGTCAAATATCAAAAAAAGACTGGAGCTGTCGTCGAAGGCGTCTTGAAAGACCAAATCTATAAAAATGGAAAGTATTATGATCAAATTATGCTGTCTATTTTTAAAGAGGATTGGTTGCCAATTTGGGACAAATTCCAAAAAGAAGTATTAACTTAAAAAACAAAACCACGTCATTTTTTTGGCGTGGTTTTTTAATTAATTCGATTTGTGAATGACGTTTGAACCCTTTTTATATAAAAATTAATTTTTATTAATACAATTATCTTAATAAGATAAATTTTGTATAATAGACAAATGAAAAAGGTTATAGATGATAAAGAGTTTTTATTTTTTGAACGAGGACATAATTTTAATAAGGGTTCTATTTTTTTAATTATATTGTCGCTAATTTTATTAATACTATATATTAATGATTACTTATTTTTTATAAAGCCTTCTAATGAATTATTTGGTTTTATTCTACTTTCTTTAATTCCTTTTGGAATTATATTACCTTTATTTAATAATAATAAGGAAATTAGCATAGATAGACATAGAAATATTTCAATAAAGCATAAGGCTTTTTTTAGAAAAAAAATAACAAATGAGAAAATAAAAGAGCTAAAATTAAGTACAGATATAGGAGAAGCTGATGTTGGGATAAGTGATGTTGCTGATTTTATATCAAAATTAAGAATTAAGAATTCTTATAAGAAATTTGTTTTTACATTAGAAATTAAAACAGGAAAGGGCAATACTATAAAATTACATATAACTTCATTACCACTAAAACTATTTCCGGCATCAGGTTTATATCAGGAAATACCTAAGACAGAAGATGCAAAATTTAATATGATAGTTAATTTTATTGGCCCGCCACTAGAAGTTAATTTTGGAGATGTTCATAACCCAGTTCCTAAAAAAATAATTTCACAGATAAGAAAAATAACACCAAGGGTAGATAGTCTAAAACTAATAAAAAAAGAAGATAGAAAAATGATCTTAAAGACTATTAATAATAAAATAGGTAGTTTCTCATCAATCATTCAAGTGTTTTCTATAATTATATTAATTGTACCTTTCGTATTAATACTAATTTATTTAAATGTTTTTATCTTATTAGCTTATATTTTATTTCTATTGGTGCCAGGGTTTTTTCTTTTGCATCTTATCGGTGTTAAGAAAATTAGCATAATAAAGATTGATAAAGAAAATAAAATATTAACTATTTATAATGATAAGACAGAAGAAGTTATGCATAAAATCAACATAGACGACATAAAGCAAATTAACGTCTGGCAAAAAAGAAGCAGAAAAAATAGAGGCTCAGACGAATTATCTCACTTTTATACAGTTGAATTAGATGGTTTAGAGATTCTATTTGCATACGTCAGTATTGCGAGGCTAGCTATATTTAGTATTCCTGTTTTGCCTGCCTATCAACATAAAGTAAATAAACCTAATAAAAACTTATATGAGATGGCAAAATTTTTGGATGTTCCTATTGTTAATAAAAATTAATAATAACTAAGAATAAGACTAAAAACGTTGGCTCTGTTTAGTGAAGGAAGTTCGAACCTCTATTATTCAAAGTATGCCTTAAAATACAGAGGAGGGAAGTTACCCCACAGTGATTTCACTATATCTATGAAATAAAAATAAATTTTTTTATATTAGGGATAATGTGTTTATGTTAAAATTCAATTATGAATAAAAAAGAAGTAGTAATATATCAAACTAAAACAGGATCTATTGAGTTAAAAGGAGATATTAGAAAAGAAAATATTTGGGCTAATCAAAAACAAATCAGCCAGCTTTTTGGTATTGATAGAACTGTTGTAACTAAACACATTAACAAAATTATCAGAGACAAAGAAATCGATGAAAAAAGCAATGTGCAAAATATGCACATTGCAAATTCAGATAAACCTGTAAAATTCTATTCGCTAGATGTTATTTTAGCCGTTGGATACAGAACAAATAGTAAAATAGCTATAAATTTTCGTAAGTGGGCAACAAAAACACTTAAATCTCATATAACCGAAGGTTACACACTGAATAAAAAAGTTATTGCTCGAAATTATGATAAATTCATCAAATCTGTCGAAGATGTTAAGAGACTTTTGCCATCCAATTCGTCTCTATCAACTAATGATACTTTAGAATTGATTAAATTTTTTGCTGGAACTTGGTTTTCACTGGACGCCTATGACAAATCTGAATTTTCAAAGAAGGGCTTAACCAAAAAACAGGTAAAAATCACAGCTAACGATTTAAATAGTGCTATTTTAGATTTGAAGAAAAATTTACTTTATAAAAAAGAGGCTACTGATATTTTTGCCTCAGAAAGAATGAAAGATTCTTTAAAGGGAATTGTTGGTAATGTCCTACAAGGTTTCGGCGGAAAAGATTTATATCCAACAGTCGAGGAAAAAGCAGCACATCTTTTGTATTTTGTTGTGAAAAATCATCCTTTCGTTGATGGAAACAAAAGAAGCGGAGCCTTTGCATTTGTTTGGTTCTTGAATAAGGCGAGAATTCTAAATAAAAATGAATTTACACCCGAGGCTCTAACCGCTCTGACGATCTTGGTTGCAGAAAGTAATCCAAAAGATAAAGAGAGAATTGTCGGGTTGATTTTGAATTTATTGAAATAAGTTGTCTAGTTTTGCTCCGTCAACTTCAACTCGTTCGAACTTACATTATGAAATAAAAATAAAATTATTTTGACATTACTAAAAAGTCTTTATGATATAATCCTGAATAATGAAAAACATTGCATTTATTGATGGGCAAAATCTATATATGGGAACAAAAAGCTCAGATCAACCATGGGAAGTTGATTTGGTTAAATTTAGAAAATATCTACAATACAAATATAAGGTTGATGAGGCATATTATTTCTTGGGATATGTTCAAGATGAAAATGAAGATTTATATGAAAAAATTCAAAAATCAGGATACATATTAAAATTTAGGGAACATAATCCAGCAATGCTTGGAACTAAAAAAGGAAATGTTGATTCAGATATAATATTTTATATTATGAAAAAGTTGTATTTGAAAGAAGATTTTGAAAGGATTGTCTTGGTTTCCGGCGATGGCGATTATAAAATGTTATTAGATTTTTTAATAGAAGAAGATAAGTTTGCGATGCTTTTGTTTCCTAATAAAAAATTTGCTTCTTCTCTGTATAAAAAGATTAAGTCAGATCATAAAACTTTTCTGGAAGATACTGATGTTAGGAAAAAGATTTCTTAATTCTAAATTAAACTTTGGTATAAAAGAAAAAGGCCCCTTAGGTATTTAGCCGTTCGGGTACTTTTTCGTCTTGATGTTTATATAATATCAAAATTGATTTTGTTGTCAATCTGTCTTGTCGGGCTCCGCGGACTGCAACGGGTTAGAACTTATTTAGAGAGGTAGGCAGGTGTTTTATAAAGTTCACAACGTTCACATATTCATTCTTGCTCCGAACTTGGGACGATGTTCGGATGGCTATAATCCACGAAAATCAATGTGTTTAATAGCTCAAATCTAACCGTGTTAACTTTTAGGCGTAATTTTTTCAACAATACCTGTTTCTTTATCAACATAGTGTTGGGTTAAAAAATTAAACTCTTCGAAAGGAATCGGATTACTCGCTAGTGGATTATGAACCAAGATAGTATCTTCATCGCTCGGATTCAGTAAGTGATTCAGAACAGTTGAGTTGGAGTAGATAACCGCACTGATACCTTTATGCTCCTCCTTTTCAAAGAAGGTCATATCAACAATTTCACCATTGGCTTTCGTGATTGATTCTCGCCTACTCCAATAGGGTGTCGGATTCTCAACAGGTATGCCATTTTGTCTCATTCTCAATGTAATATGACCAATGCCAAAAAGCGTTTTTAGAATGTTCGGCAGATTTTCCATGTGTTGCAAAGTCCCAGTATTTATAGCGACAACATAAGGTTCATTTTCTTTTACTCTCCCGTCAGTAATTCGTTTTTGATACTGTTTATGCTTATCGGTTAATGCTTGTGCAATTCGAAGTAGAATTTTCTCCTCTGGAACATCTTGCACAACTAAATTATAAACACTTTTCGAAACATACATTTCTGGCACAGTATCGGGTTTATTTTCTTCGCCAAGTGTGGTTGCAGTGCATTCAACATGAATTAGATTTTCTCCTTGTTTTACTTGTATATCGGCATCATGCTCTTTTCTATTATTATTCAAAACCTTTCCGTTGTTGATAAATAAAGAACCTAAATACATCTCCCAAGTTCTTTGATGGAATCTTGTCTTTATTTCAGTAAGAAAATTTCTATCCTTATATGGCTCGTAAATTTTATAACATCTCTCAAAAACCTTCCTTCGATTAGGCGAAACATGGCTCGTTATGTAGTAAGGGTCAAGGTGTAGATTATCAGCATGAAGCTTTAAGAGCTTTTCATTATCATCACAATCGGCAAAATTATCACTAAACAAACAGGTTACTTTCATTGCAATTCCTCACAAGCAATTCCATCTTTATCGGCATCTAATCGGTAAACATCATTAGATACACCGCCTTGTAGTTCAAACATGTCCTGTGCATCCTTGTGAGTAGTAAAATCGGAACAGTTATAATCTTTGGAAACAGTTTTAGCAACACTTGGAGCAGAAACTCTTGCAGTTGTTCGAGCTTCCTTTATCGGTGGCTTTTCATGACAGTGATAATTTCCAGTAGCTTTTTCAGTATGACACCCATTTGCATCAGTTCTACCCGCAGATGCTAATACTAAATTTGGAACACCAATAGTGATGCACAGAGTTAGGGCAGCAAGATAGAGCAGGTGTTTTTTCATTAAGGCATTACAGTTAAACCAATAACAAGAGCTGCACCGAGAATAACGGCCGCCATAACAATTGCGGCACTCATGTTTCCTTTTTTGATTTCATCCCATTCATCAATTGGTGATATCCAAGAGAAAATCTTGATAAGTATACTCAATGAAATACCCATAGAAATTGCACCAGTAATAGCCCAACCGAAGGTGATAATGTATTGAAGAAGTATGTTTGACATAAAAGTATTTTACCATAAAACACGCCTTTAATCCATAGGTCAATCAATTAAACCTTATTGATTTCGGTATAATATAAGAAATGAGAAAGATTGAAGCAGAGAGATTAAATAATATAGATATCACCACACTTAAAAAGGTGGGTTGGTTTAAGGGTGGTTCAAAACATATATTCATTACTCCACACGACAACATTATGGAAGGAAAAATACTTATTGAACTTGAAGGCAGAAAGCAACTGCATTTTCTATATACCACTGTCGATGAAAGAGGAAAAAAGCATACGAATGATGCACAGATATTTCTTGCAACCACCCCATGTCATTTTGGTGGTGAGCGTTACTGGTTTGAATGTATGGGAATAAACGGAGAGTGTAAAAGGCGGGTAAAAAAACTTTTTCATTACTACAATCAAGACCTGTGCCGACATTGCTTGAACCTTACTTATGCTTCGAGAAATGAAAATAGGAGCAGAAGCATGTCTAGTCGCTTAAATAGATATTTTGATTTACAAGAAAAAATAGAGAAACTTGAAAACAGAGCAGTGCGGTTCACATGGGCAGGTATACCCACAAAAAAACGAGAGCAATTGCAAAAACTTTATATGAAAGAAAATGTTTCCCAAAATTACTTTGAAAGAGTTGGTGTATTGTGATTTCTAATCTATCTCTGACAAATACATACACCGACACCATCCTGTTTTTGCCCTTTTACTCATTTTGTAGCTACATTCACCGCAAGGCAGTGGTTTTGTTTTAAGGGCTTCATCTATCGTCATTATTTTTCCTTCAAGCTTTTTACAATGCTCACATGCACTTTCTTTTGCAGTTGAGATACTCACTTTCTTTATAAACTCGCTTTTTTTAATTTCCCTTAAATCATCATCGAATATAAGCTGTTGGATTTTCTTACAGTCTCGTCCCGTGTTGTGAAGATACATCGCTTGTTGAAAATGAATGCCTTTAATCATATCCTTGTCACCTTTCTTGATGGCTTCGGCAATCATCATATTTGAAATACTCCATGCAACATCGCCTAACGCAGCTGTAAAACCAAACTTCTTTGTGAGCTCATCTCGTGTAGCATTCACTAACTTGTCTACCTGTTTAGCATCTACTCCAATATAATTTTTTAAGCCATCAATCAAGCTTTTGTCTGTATAGTAATTTTCTTTTTCAACATCGTATTTAGCGGCATCTTTTTCTGTTAAGACCAGTTTCTGTTTTGTGAGATAGTGAGTTCTTACAATAAATTCCTTGCCACATGATTTGCACTTTTGTTTTCTGGTGGGAAACTTATTTAGTTCAATAGAGCAATAAGGACAATTTGCTTTTAAGGGTTCTTTGCTTACCACAGGTGCGGTTACTTTTTTAAGCCATTCAAACATATTTATATTTTATCTTATTACTACTCAATACGGTAGCTTTCAAAGAAGTTGGGGTTCTCTCGTAAGTCCACCAACACCTGCTTATTTAAGGCATTATTCTTTTCAAGCACCACTTTTTCAGATTCAAAGACCGTGTCATCAAACCAGAGAAAATCCTCATTAAAAGTGATTGCATCTGTCTTCAAAACATCCCAATTTGTAGGTTGAATCATCTCAATATATGGGTGTGCATGTGTCGGATAATGTGCTTTAAGGTAAATGATTGCGGTATGTGCATCACCCTTGCAGTGCGTAGTAAGCCAAAAAACTTCATATTTTGATGTCACTTCTTTCAAGAAATCTACTGCACCATTTGGCACAGATTTGTCTTTATTTAAGAGAACTCCGTCAATATCAAGGTAAATTTTCATAGTTTTATTATAACTTATTGGTAAATGGTGATTTAAGGGTCTGGGAGCTTTCAGAGTAGGGGTTATTGTGTGAAATTAGGTAATTTACCATCTACAAACAAAATCTTCGGTAGAGCTATTTTATGGCATTTTAGCCAAAAGATAGTTGGTAAGTATCTATCGAGTTAAGGTGTCCTATATACCTTTCTTTCTAACTCTCTCTTTGCTTCACATGCAATGCCGTCATTGTCGTCATCAAGGTGATATGGGTCTTCTTTAATCCCATTATCTCGAATAAAAACTTTTTGAGCATCTTCCCAAGTATTAAAATCTGCACAATCATAATTTCCAGTTCCTATCTTGCTTGGATATTGTTCAACATCCTCTATGCCTTGGACTATTGAAGTATCTCCACAATAGATTCCATACAGGTCACAAAATTCACATGAATAATCATCCTCATCACAACATGCTTTGAACCCCGAATTGTAGCCATAATCACAGTAGTTTCCATCGGGGGCATAACCACCACTATAACTATTATGACCTTGATTTGAATTTACAATTATCAAATAAACAATCAATGCAGTAAAAATAATTACTGAAATCCAGCCAATAATTTTTAATGTTTTCTTAATCTTACTCATGTCGATTATTTAATTCCTCAAAACTAATCGGATTCCATTGGTCATAATCATCTGGGATTTGAAAAGGGATTGAATCATTAAGTTCTGGGAAAATACTTACAAGGGTTGAATCTTGATTGAAAGGTATTGGATTATTCCCCTCATCTCGAAGGTATATTTTATTTCCTGCATACTCTTTGGGAAAAATAATTGTCCATACTTTTGTATTTTCATTTGGGTTTTCTCCCGCATCCGCAACCAAATCTGGTATCAGAGTATCTTTACTCATTAAGATTGGTGCTTCTGGGGTCTTTTTTTCTTTATAACTTTTAAGGTTTTGAATAAGGTCTTTGTATTCTTGTCCCATGTTTCTAACAAAAAATCTTACACTTACATTTTTTGGCTCCTTCAAAAACAAGTGTAAATATCTTGGATTCCAAGGTTTGAAATGGGTGTATGAATCGTTAAACCAGTAATACGAGTAAGTGTCGTTGTAGTTTTGTGAACTAAATTCTTTAATTATGTTGTCTGAATTGTGGAAGAAAAGTATCTTCATTTTAGTAAAAAACAATTATTCCTATGAATAGATTCCTTATTTTTGATTTGTTTTGTTCTCTCAATTTTTCTTGTGCATCAGATAGTGATTTTATATAGTCGTCAGCTTCTTTTTTCTTGGCTGCAATTAATGATGTGTAGTCAGTGTTGTCTGTATTACCACTTGAAACGCCATATTGAGCACTTAAATCATCAATAACTTCAAGCTTGATTCGAGATTCAACCACATCGTTGCTCAACCTTGCTAGTGAATTTATGTTATTGAACATGGTATCCATATTCTCATTGGTTTCGTTTGTCATATCAATGAAAATAGAATACGCATCAACTATTGCAACATAGTCTGTGTCTTTGGCTGCATTTGTAGCTTTTACCATTAAATTTCCTAAATCTCTTTCATCAACCAACAGCTTTTTTGTCTTATCTATCAATAAAAACAGGTCAGCGTATTCATCTTTATAATCACTGGAATCAAAATTCTTTTTTTGTTGGTCAAGGATACCAACAAACTCATTTCTATATTTTATTATTTTTTCTGTATTAGAAATAATTGCATTCCTGTCTGCTTGTGTAAGTAACTTTACATTTGAGTTTGTTTCAATTTTTGCATCAATCTGTGATGGCTTTTGTGTGGTAGTTACAATTGAATGATTATTGTCTTGTGTTGCATTAAAAACTTTCTCAATATTTTTTCTTATTTCTTCTTCATCACTTTGCTCTGTCGTAGTAGTTCCAGTTTCATTTTCTTTAATTGATTGAATCTCTTTTTCAAGATTTGCAATTTTTTCTTCCTTAACCTTTGATTCGGAATAGGTTTTTACACCAACATAACTCCCACTGCCAACTATCAAAATTCCTGCAAGGACATATAAAATTATGGGTATCTGTATAAAACCTCTCTGGTGTGAATCTGGATTCTTTTTTATGAAAAGGGTTGTCATGTGTGAGTATTATTGACTTGTAATACTCATACGACAGGAAACAGAAATCCCACCGCATGAGTGATGGTTTGCACCATCCATACCAGTTTCCCGATATGACCAGTCAAGGCAGTCCCACACGATGGGGTTTCTGTCCTTGACTGGTTTTTCGACCATACCTTGTGATTTGAGGTCACAAGGGTTAGGTCTTTCTTATTCGGTTGTATTTGAATAATATCAGATTTCTTGATTTTTAGCCATAGTATTGGCTAATTTGTGTTTTGAAGTGATAGAATGATAAAACCGCCGAATGAAAAAAATAGATAAACAAAATAAAGCTAATTTAGTATTTGAAATTGTTTCAGACAAACAGTCTTTTGTAGATGAAGTTTCAAAATTAAGGATTAAATTAAAAATTCCAGAAGATGGTTTTAAGAAGGAGAAAGATTTAGAAAAATGGAAGAACAGAATTATAAAAGATAATTTAGGTGGCTATTATCTAAAATGGATAGAAAATACTCTTGCCGCATATAAGCTCTACCCAATGTTTTATCAAAAATTAGAGGAGTATATTTTGGGGATAAAAGAATCAAATTCACCTAATGTAGATGAGTTTTGCAACTCTTTCATAAAAGATGACGGTAGGTTGCATATAGTGGTCAATCCTTATGCAAGTATTTCCGATGTAGAGGATTATATAAACTCGAATCGTTCTAAACTTCAACAACAGCTTGTAAAAACCAAAGAAATGTCGAATTGGCCAAAGCGAATCAAGTCACGCAAAAATAGCAAAAGAGATGCAGAAATTTATAACCTTTCCAAAAAATCCCTAATAATTTTAGGTGAATTAGATAATAATTATGATTACAGGACGATATCTAAATCGTCACTAATAGAGAGAATAGTAAATAAAAAATTGAATTCAGCCCCATCATCTCATAGAATCGAATCTATAATCAAAGAACAAAAGAAGAAACGAAAATCATAAGTCTAATCACGGGGATTAGACCAACCTATTTGCAAATGACCTAATTCACTACCATAACAGGTAGTTTTTTAATTATGAAAAACTATCGCCGAGAATGAAGTCTCACTTTTGACTTGTAGCATCTCGGCGGTGCAACAAGTCAAAAGTGAGTTTTTATTTTATGGAAAAGCAAGATTATAAAACATTCGTTTTACCCAAAAGGGCTATTGATGAGTTGCGTGAAGCACTATCAAAAATGCATGGCAAAGAATATGTCATGAGCTTTTCTGATGAAGAAATAAACATCATAGGAATTGTCATTCTTACAGGAGTGACTGAAAGCTTGAAAAGTGAGATTACAAGTCCCGAATTGTTTGCGAACAAATCGTAAATAATTCGGGGTCTGTCATCAGACCTCCCACAGGTAGAAGGGTTGGTGGGCGAAATCGTGGGCCACCTTCTATACAAAACCAGTTAAATCACGATGTGGAAGAAACCTCACGACGGAAATTAAATGTGAAGGAACTCCATGCCCCTCTTACCTCAATTTGTTACCGAGTTAATCTTGGGGGGTAAGGGGGGCTGTGGAATTTCCTTCTCTGAAAATTAAATATATAAGTAATTTAGGAATAAGAAATAAAATCAGGCAAAATCTTTTTCTAAATTTTATTGCCAATTATGATAAAATTAAATTTATGAACCAAATAGATTTTACAAAATTAAAACCCGCTGCATATTCAAGAAAATCTTCTGAAAGTGAAGATAAACAGATGCTTTCGATTTCTTCTCAACATGAGGAAAATAAAAAAAGTGCAGACTACTACAATCTGCCACCTTTTGTTGAAATCTTTGAAGAATCTAAATCAGCAAAAACAGAATTTATGCGGCCAGAATTTACAAGAATGTTTAGCTTGATAGATAGTGGTTTGATTGATTGTATTGTGTGTTGGAAACCAGATAGGTTGGCAAGGAATATGACAGAGGGCGGAAGAATCATTGATGCTTTAAGTTCTGGTAAATTGAAAGCTATTATTACTCATGACAAAGTATTTTATCCTTGGGACAATGTTCTAATACTTGCTATTGAATTCGGTATGGGTAAGCAATTCGTTAAAGATTTGTCGGTAAATGTAAAAAGAGGTCAGCATAAGAAAGCTTCAATGGGTGTGCCACATGGTGTAGCAAGTCTCGGATTTTTGAATGACAAGTCAGAAGAAAAAGGAAATAGAAAATGGACAGTAGATGAAATTAGATTAAAGCTAATCAAAATTTTACTTGATAAGTTTTTAACGGGAACATATTCGGCTGGGAAGCTTCATCGATATGCAGTTGAAACCTTAAAACTAACAACTGTAAAGAGAAAGCGTATCGGCGGCAATTTAATAACATTATCTCGAATTTATGAAATCTTGAAAGACCCAATTTATGCAGGTTTTTTCTTTTATGATGGACAAAGGTATGAACTCGATTCAAATTTACCGAGACTTATCACAGAAGCACAACACAATAAAATCAAAATGATTTTATCCAAAGCAAATATACCAAAAACACAAAATCACAATACAACCTACTCTGGTTTTATAAATTCACCAGATGGAAATTTCGTTGGACAGGATGTTAAATTTCAAGTTATTTGTGATTGTAAGCACAAATTTGCGTATCGTAATAAAGCTAATTGTCCAAAATGTGAAATCAGTATAGAACAGATGAAAAATCCAAAATATCTTTCTTATATTTGGCACTACAATGTAAAAAATAAAAAAGCTCGAATGCCTTATAAGTCCATAAATGAGCAAAAAATAGATGAAGAAATTATAAATAAAGTAGTTTCAAATCTTCAATTTTCTGATGATGTAATTTTGTGGTCTAAAAAATATATTCATGAAATGAAAAACAAGGAAGTGAGTGAAAAAATTACTATAAGCCAGAGAAAGGAAGAACGAATGATTGAGTTTCGAGAGAAAAAAGCAAAATTAAGGGGGATGTTCAGAGATGGTAAGTTCAATGAGGGAGAATATAAGGAGGACTTGGAGTTACTGAATATCCAATATAAAGATACGCAAGAGGATTCAAAAGAAGTTGATTGGTATTCTCGATTGATGGAAATTACTGATATTACTGGAAGAATTGAAAAGATTTTCAAAGGAGATGATGTTGAAGCAAAAAGAAAGATGCTTTCGGCACTTGGTTCGAACCTAATCTGGAATGACAAAGAACTCTTAATTTACAACGATAAGGCGATTGAAAAGCTCATTGAAGGTGTAAAAAGAGCAAAGCAGTTAGATTCAAAGTTCGAACCTAAAAATTATGTTGTAGATAAAGGGTTAAAAGAAAAAGCAGACGAGTTTTCGCCTGCTTTTTCTACCATTGATGTGTACCCCATTTAGTGGACACTTTTAGAACCCCTAACCCTGTGTTTCTAAAAGATATTCTTTGTATTCAACGGGGGTCATTTTATTTCTTGTCCACTGCTTTCTTTTGTTATTATAGTATTG
>Ga0210021_1000137_pt1 | contig 88492 bp, 108 predicted proteins | sample CryGeymeta201517_FD_183981 | JGI IMG/M metagenome (GOLD analysis project Ga0210021, IMG submission 183981) | Groundwater microbial communities from Crystal Geyser aquifers in Utah, USA - Crystal Geyser metaG 2015-17 (SPAdes) (version 2) | ecosystem: Environmental > Aquatic > Deep subsurface >... | reverse complement strand
ATGACACAATGACAGAGATTGTTGGCGGATTAGTAAATTTCAAAATAATGTAAACAAGTCAAATGGATATGATTAGATTGGATAGAATTTTATGTTTAATTAAGCAACATGTCTACTATTGAAAAGTAAGAAAGCAAGGCTTAAATATGGCGTAAAACAAATACTATTTTCATTCGGGGTTAGCATGATAATCAAATTTGTAATGGATACCAAGACATACATCAATTTCATGAAGATGTTTTCAAAAGTCGCTGAATATATTTCCGGGATGTACACCGAGCCTAAGTATATTGGGCTGAAGCTTTTATTCACTGTTATTGTGCCTGACTTTAGCGTAGTTATGTTTGCGATACTTTCAAGGCTGCATTTCCTTTCTTATGTTCGTTTTTAGGGTTAAAATAAGGGATTTAAATTTGTTTTTCTGTAAGGATTGTTGAAAAACATGGTATATTCAGATCAAGGTGAAATAAATCCATGATCGAAATCAGTTACTCCATATTGTTTTGGTATTAAAAGAACGATTGAAGCTGAGCTGTTAAGTAAACATCACCTAAAATACTGAAAATAGAGTTCTGGATTGTTGTTGATAAATTGCTTTTAGAAAATAATGCTTCTAAAAAGCTTAAATTAAATCTGCTAATCTTTTGATATCTTTATTAGCTACATGAGTATAGATCTGCGTTGTTTTTAGATCTTTATGACCTAGTAACTACTGGATGTATCTAATATCCGCACCACTCTCTAACAAATGGGTTGCAAAACTATGTCTTAATGTATGGGGCGTTACATTCTTTTTAATTCCTACCTTCTTAGAAGCAGATTTTATGATTTGTTGTATTGTTCTTTTGTTATATTTTCCATCTCTTTGAGAAACAAAAATTGGACCCTCTTTACGTACCCCATATATTTTCAAAATATCAATCAGTTTTTTATGAAGGAATACTATCCTTTCTTTGTCGCCTTTTGCAGTTTTTAGGTGGATGATCTCCCTGTCAAAATCAATGTCCTGCCATTTGATATTTCTAGCTTCATCCAAACGAAGCCCAGCATAATACAGAAACATAATAACAAGCTTATGTTTCATGTTGTTCGTTGATTCGATCATTTTGTTTATTTCCTCTTTGCTTAGTACTATTGGTAGCTTTAAGGATTTTCTGGCAAGAGGCAGTTCCTCTTCGAAGCCTTTGTTCAGAACGTTCTCATAAAAGAATTTCAGAGCAAAGTATATAGACCTCATTGTTGACTTACTTTTAGTGGAGTATGATAGCAGAAATTCTCTTGGAGTTTTGCCTGAGTCAAGAAAATCTTTCACGACAGAGATGTAGGATTTGCCAGTTTGCTGTGAATATCTTCTAAGTTGTATTTCCTCAATTAGCTTCCCAATTAATCGGTATCTTTCTTCTGACGAAAGAGTCTCGTTTTCACTTATCGTATTACTTATCGTACGGGAAATATATAAAATTTCGCTTTTTGTCCCTATTAAGCTGTTTTTGCGAATGTTTATCTCGCTTAATAGTTGTTAAATACAATAAATTTGGAGTCCTACTGAATAGGGCAAGAAAATAACTTCAACATAATTCGAATCAATAACAAAATTTATATATTCTAAGCAATAGGAATAAATACTATGAGGAAAGAAATACTATTATTGATTTTCTTAGTTCTTGCAGTTACTTTATTAGTTGGATGTAATCCAAATACGGGTAAACAAAATAATCAACCGCAGGATCTTCCTGAAAAAAATAAAACTTGTGAAGATAAAGAAAATGGAATTGATTATTATGTTAGTGGAGAATTAACTGTTTGCGATTTCGTTACTTTAGAAGAACCAGATGGATCCCCAGTAGGTTGTGCCTTAAACAATGATTTATGCGGAAGTGAACCTAATGTGTTATTTGAAAAATATTGTGATGGTGATGAATTAAAATTTGAAAAATATACCTGTCCAAATGGGTGTACAGAAGGCGCATGTATTCGATAATATTTTATTTTCTTGTCCTTAATCTTTTTTTGTCTTGATTGCTCACTTTCTTCGCTTGATAGGCGGACTCCAAATTTACTTTGAGTTTTTCGGCTTCGCCGAACGTTGCACTAAAACTCAACCCTTCCAAGTTTTCAGGGGTATTTAACAGGGCTTAACCGACTTCACTCGGTTGCACCTCGTTCCGTCCAAATTTTGCCCCATCTCTGAAAATTTCTCCAGCTCTGTTCGGATTTTCGAGGGGTCAAAACTTCGGTTAAGCCCGATGTTAAGTTCAATAATTTTTAGTGGCTTTACGGGTTAATAGGGGGACATTTCTAAACGACGAAACGGGGGGGGAGTTCCTTATTCCTTACTTTTATCTGTGAGTTTCCTTTTTTTATCTGTTATAGAAAGATAGTTTTGTCTGGTTGTTACTGGACGACCTAATTCTTTTTCAGCATTTATCCTAGCATTTCCTGCAACTTTTCCACCTCTTTTGGCAACATCTTTACTTTTATCAAAAGTTTCTGGTTTTTCATCTTGTGAAAGTTCGGTTGTCATACGTTCACCCAGCATTGTAAAAATTAGCTTTAAATCATTCATGTGATCTCTTAAATTAGCTTGGGATTGTTTTGGAATATTTTTGAACTTTTTGTACCCAGTTGGAGTCATTCCGAATGTTGCTTTAGAAATCTCTGCTGTAAGAATAGCAAAATCTTTTTGTTCTTCAATGCCTCTTTCTCTCCATTCATCAGTCAAATTTTGCCTTATAGCAATACCTCTTAACCGTTTATCAATCCAATCTTTAGGATATCCTTTTGCAGAGTAAATTTCTTTCATTCTTGCTTGAGCAAGCTCGGGATTTTCTATTTCATCAATTCGTTCTTTTCCTACTTCTGCAAGCCATCTCTTAAAAGGTTCAGCATTTTTACTTGGGATTGATTGAATAAGCCGAAAAACATCTTTTGTATTTCCTGCAAGAACGTTTCTCTTTTTACCTGTTTCAGTCAGCATTTCTACATGGGGACAATTTGTCCCTAGGTAACTTCCAAGTTCTGCATCTCTTTTTCGCAATTTTTTCAGATAATCGGTAGGATTAACACTTTCTGTTAAAGCTTGAACAATATCAACCAAAGAATAATGCCACTCATCTTTAAACCATATTCTTCGGATTTTCTTGCTCTGAAATACAACCAATGCTTTATCTTGAGGATTCATTTTGTTTTGTCACCATTATCTTTAACTAATGATATCCATTTAATATTATCTTCAACGAATAATATACCTTCAAATTCACCTATTCTATAATCTTTTACTTTTGAATTCAACAATAAAACATCTTTGATGTCAAGTTTAGCTCGCCCCACCACCGACCACCCGCTCCTAATTTGAGAGGGGTTGCTTACGAAACTAAAAAATCCTTCGCTTAAATAACGCTTTCACACCATTTATTCAATAAATCTTCCTTTTTAGGTGATGTTTACTTAACAGCTCAATTGAAGCTTAGGATGTTGAAGGATCTAGAAGACAAGAAAATAATCGAACGATTCGAGATAATTTAGAATAAGCATAAAAATTAATTCCTGCCAAAAGATTATTATAAATCAAGGTTGAATATTATTCATGGGTCCGTAGCTCAGTTTGGATAGAGCGGCAGCCTTCTAAGCTGAAGGTCGTGGGTTCGAATCCCATCGGGCCCATTAGGCATTCGCATTCAAGTCCCTAGAAGAATAAATAAAAGGGGATGAAATAATGAAAACCAAGAAAAATGAGGATGAAAATTTCTGGTCTGATGAGATTTTTTATGAAACGATGGGTTCTGAAGACATGAAAGAAAAGATGAAAACCTTTCACAAAAAACATGGCGAAGACATGAATTTCAGCTGCTCAAAATGCAGCAAAAGAATATCCGCCCACAATAAGGATTGGCATGCCGGGATGTGCGATGACTGCTTCAACAAAAAGTTTTTCCCAGATGATTAACTCATACTACTAATTTTGCCCACATATCTACCATCAGTAAAGTTTCAATATTACTTATTTCTATAATAATTATTATAAAAAGTGATAATGATGAATGTCGCCAACAAGTTTGTAAAGTATGTGAAAGAGGCATTCTCGGCTAAGATTTGACTCTTTAGTGGGAATATAGAAGTTGCTGGGGTTAATAAGGGCTTGAGATATTTTAATCCATAATTTTATATTTGATCATCATCAAACGGCTGAAACCGAACATAATCCATTCCTTTATTAAGCCTTATCACCAAATTCAATTATCGGACGAGACCATGGATAAAAAAATCAAAAAAGCAACCGAATTCGTGAAAACACACAAACTAGCTTCAGTAGGAATTGCTGTCGCCTTACTAGTTTTCGGTGTTATCCTCTTCAACTTCTTGGGAAACTTAATGTTTTTGTCAGGCTATAAAACATACGCGCCTGGCGCTTATTCTCCGCTGCCGAACTTGGATTATATAGGTGGAGGCCAATACGAAAGGACTATAGACCAAAAAGCAACCGATATCCTAGCCAGCCCGACAGAATACAACATAAAGAAAGGCTCTATTAATGTTAAGACCAAAGACGCAGTGTCTGATTATGAGATCTTGCGCCAAAAAACCCAATCACTCAACGGCTGGATTGAATCTATGAGCAAGAATGATGATTTCAGCCAGGTTGCAATAACAGCCCAACTAAGAATACCTTATGATAATTTTGATTCGTTCACAGATTGGATGGTAAATAATTTTGATGTAAGCCAAGCAGACATACAGCTCTACAAGGTAAGCGTTGAGAAAAAACAAGACGAAATACAAATACTGACCGAAGCTTTAGACGTCTACGACCGCCTCTTAAAAAAAGCTGAGCAAGGACTAAACGTAACCGATTACAACCTCGAGATAATAATGAAGATAACCAACAAAAGGCTGGAAGTGATGCGGCTGCTTAGGGAATACGGATACTCAATAGAGCAGACACAAAAAGAATCCGACTACACAACAGTAACGGTGAGATTAACCCAAGAAAAGCAAATAAAACTTATCCCAGAAGATATGGGAAAAGAGTTGAGAACAAAAATAAGGAATAGCATTCAAGATGTCACTATGGTTGGAATTGACTTAATAACTGTCCCGATTGTTGTGCTCACAAAGGTCTTGGTGTGGATACTCTACGTGTTCATAGTATTGATTCCAGCGTTTATCGGGGTAAAATTGCTTGTAAAAATCTTCAAGTGGATCTGGAAAAAGGTGTGATTCATCATTATATAACTCAGCGGATATTTTCATCTGCAAACACAGGCACTTGTCTTTAGAAAAAAAGCCGCAAATCCAAAAAGCGCTAAAAATACGGTTAAAAATCCTAAAAGCACTCAAATAAAAGTTTAAATACATGCTTCATATATTAATTTAGTTATTGCTTTCCAAAAGAGGGACAAAAAACAAAATGCAAAATATTATATTGGACAGTGATAGTGAGGAGCCTCCCGAGCGGTGCGGGGAGAACGAATATAACCTATTTCTAAGCTTAGTTCGAGGTTATGCCTGATGAAAGTAGGCCTTACTTTTAATTCTATTCCCGAGGATTATGTCAGAGGAGAGTCTGACAGGTATGCTGAATTTGATGATATGTCTACTATCAACGCTATCAAAGGTGCGATAGAATCCGGCGGGCATGAAGTCTTATTGATAGAAGCGGATGAAAATGCTTATGAAAAACTCAAACAGTCCAAGCTGGATATCGTATTCAATATAGCAGAAGGATTGAATGGAGAGAGCAGGGAATCCCAGATACCGGCGATGCTTGATATGCTGAATATCCCTTATACAGGGTCTAATGCCTTAACACTGGGAATAGCTTTGGATAAAACGAGAACAAAAGAGATACTGTCTTATTATAAAATACCAACAGCAAAATTCCAGCTGTTTAAATCACCAAACGACCCCTTAGACAAAAATCTTAGGTTCCCATTATTTGTGAAGCCGAACACCGAAGGCTCAAGCCGCGGAATAACAGGCAAGTCTTTAGTCAATAATGAGAAAGAACTTAGGGAGACTGCTGCATCAATAATAAAAAAATATCACCAGCCTGCTTTAGTTGAGGAGTTCTTGGATGGAAGAGAATTCACTGTCTCGCTGATAGGCAATCCTTCTGAAATCATGCCTATAGTTGAAATCACTTTTGACAACCTGCCTGAAGGCGTCCCTAAATTTGACTGTTATGATGTTAAGTGGGTATGGGATTCTCCTGACAGTGAAGTGGAGACTGTGATATGCCCGGCAAAGATTGATAAAAAACTTGAAGATATGATCAAAAGAACTGCGTTAGACACTTTTCAAGCGTTGGAGTGCTTGGATTTTGGGAGGATTGACATGAGGCTTGACAGGAATGGAGTGCCGAATGTAATCGACGTCAACCCTATTGCCGGATTAATCCCAGACCCAAAAGAAAACTCAAGATTCCCAAAGGCTTGCTATACAGCTGGAATGACATACAATCAGATTATACTAAAAATTATTGAGTCTGCCTTGAAAAGGATTGGAAAGTGATATAAAATGAAAGAAACCAAAGAAAATGCTGATTTTTCAAATGAAACGCAAAAAACAGGCGGTAAATTCAACCACAAGCTTAGAAAATGGAGGGTCTGGCATGAAAGAGACATCCCAGTAAAAATTAATGGAATAACAATAAAAAAAGGCGTCAGGATTAAAATTTCTTCGAAGCCTCTCTCAACAGATTTAAGCATTGAGTATCCGAATTCTATTTGGAAGGACTACCCTGAAGAGAACAAAGTGAAATTAGTCGACAACATAACCTACATATTCACAGCGCATTTGCCTTTCCTGCTCAAAGAGACTATCCGATTGGAATATAACACAGGATACCCCCATGCTTATTCATGGGCAAACCAATGCTTCATGAGATTTCTGCCTGCTTACTGGTATTTGTGCAAAGGCAAAAGGGGAACTTCAGTAGTCCCTATTCTAAAGACCATGCTAAACTCAAGAGCACAATTCTCAGAGACAAAAGATGTGCCGCCAAAATTTCCTGAGACAATAGACGAAAACATAATTATTCCGTTCACATTCGGAAAGGACAGCTTCCTGACATACAACATTGCTAAAGAGATAGGCTTGCATCCAACCTTAGTTTACTTTAATGAGCCGACAGAAGAATACGCAAGGAAGCATAAGCTGAAATTAATAGAAAAATTCAGTGAAAAGGAAAATGAGAAAGTCTATTATCTGGAAAACCCACTCGGGAATTTGAGGGAATATGGGGAAGGCTGGTTCGGGTGGGAGCTCGCATTAACTTCATGGTGTTTGTTATCTCTGCCTTTCGCCTACAAGAAGAAGGCTGGCTACATCGTTTTCTCAAATGAAGCGAGCTGCAATGAGTTCTTCTACGACAAGGATAATTTGAAGGTTATACCAGATTACGAGCAATCAGAACAAGCAACAGAAGAATTGTCTATTTTAACCCAAGCCTTATCAGAAGGAGAAGTATATACAACAACCTTTTTGCAAGGGCTGCATGAGCTCGCTATTTTATCAATCCTTAAGAAGCGCTATCCAAAAAGCCTGAAATACCTGATGTCATGCTGGGCAGAGACAGAACCCGCAAAAGACAAAAGGTGGTGCGCCGACTGCTCAAAATGTGCAAGAATATTCGTATTCTTAAGCGCTTTAGGGATTAACCCTATGAAAGAAGTTGGCTACAAAGACAATATGTTTATGCCTGAGTTTGAAAGGCTTTACAATGTATTCGGCAAGACTGCTGCAGGGACTGGTTTTGACTCATTTGGAATTAACAGGGATGAGCAGCTCCTGACATTCTATTTAACATATCTTAGGGGCAACAGGGACCTTTTGGTTGTGAAGTTTGCTGAGTCTTCATCCTTTAAGGAAGCCGAGTCCAGATTCGACGAATTGATTGAAAAATATTTTACACTCCACGAAGAGTTCATAACCCCGCCTCAATGGAAGGAGAGAATTGACAGCATATTCAGCGAAACACTGGAAAAAGTAAGGGAAGAAGCTAAAGCCCTTAAGAAAAGCCTCAAATAATTATTATTTAACTTCTTACTCTCAAGATTAATCATGTCTATGCAGGAATTCTGGGAAGTAGTAAGGCAAGTCATAGAAGAGTCGAATGTAGTGATAGAAGTTCTCGACGCAAGGATGCCTCAGGAAACCCGAAACAGGAAGGCAGAGAAGATGGTTAAGCTTTATAGGAAGCCTCTGATCTTCGCAGTCAATAAAGCAGACCTCGTAAGGATGGGAACTGTGAGGGAGAATAGAAGGATTCTCGAGAAAGACGCCCCTTGTGTTTTTGTATGCACTAAGAACAGGCGCGGCATAACATTCCTGAAGAAGAAGATTTTTGAAATCGCTAAGAAAAGGTCCCGCAGGCGAATGCTGAGTGTTGGCGTTATTGGATACCCAAATACAGGAAAATCTTCCCTGATAAATGCACTTGCCGGCAGGAAAAAAGCTAAAGTCTCTCCTATCCCAGGGTTCACAAGAGGTGTTCAGTGGATAAGCGGCGGGCCTGATATAAGGCTGTTGGATACTCCTGGCGTTATCCCGCTGTCAGAAGAAGATAAGCTTAAACAGGCTCTAACCGGTGTTTTGGATTCTTCAAGAGTTGAAGACCCAGAAGATGTTGCAAGAAGCATAATCAAAACTTTTCTGGAGAAAGACAAAAAAGCTTTCGAAAGGTTTTATGGGATTGAAGTCAAAACAAAAAGGTTTGATTTTATTATCAGCAAGCTAGGCAAGGCCAGAAACATGCTCAAGAAAGGCGGGATGATTGATGAGAAGCGAGTCTACTTTATGATTATCAATGACTGGCAGAAGGGAAAGCTGCTGCTGAAAAAGTAAAAGGTATCAAATTGGTTGCTTCTCTTTCTAGTTGGAGTCTTGTTTGATAACAGAACGAAATGTTATTTTTAAATACTTGGCAATCCTAAATTTTAGGTTATGAAACTAGGTAATCAGAATTTCAAAAATGTTAGATTAGATTACGTAGATTTCGATATCATCCACTTGCTCAGATGGTGCTGAGTGGAGTTGGGATGATTCTTTTTCTGGCTGATAAGAGGACTAACCTCTGATGTGGGTCGAAATAAAAGGAGGTTAGAGTAATATGGGAGGTTATCTAACACCAGGAAAAGTATCAGGAGGTTATTGCTATGTCGAAGTACGTAGCAGTGGAGTTTTGGGGGTAGCAACTGCTTATTTAAGAGAATCAGGATTTGAATTTCAAATGAATGGAGGGGGGGATTCTTTTTTTTTAACGGCTAGCAATCAAGCAGAAGTTGATCGTATTTGTGGCGCAATTGGTGAAAGATGTGCAAGATTAGGATATAGAAGTATGAAAAATAGGAAAAGAAAATATCATTAATGATTAAATAAATTTATGGAATAAGTATATCAGAAAATAATAACCTAAATATTGTCAACCTTCCGCCCACGGCGTGTCCCGTAGGGACGACTGAAGAAAAATAAACTTAATAACCTAAAACACATAATAATTGCTTAGATAGCGATGACAAGGCTAATAGTAGTAACATCAGGAAAAGGAGGAGTAGGAAAGACCACTCTGGCAAGCAACCTTGCAGCAGCATTAACAGACTTCGGACAGAAAGTAATAGTAATGGACGGCAATCTGACCACTCCAAACCTAGGAATGCATCTAGGCCTGCACCTCCCGAAAAACACGCTTCATGATGTTCTTAAAGGGGAATCTAGGCTTAAAGACGCAATCTATCCGCATTCTTATGGTTTTGATGTTATCCCTGCTTCGCTTGGATTGAATGACCTTAGGGGTGTAGACGTTTCAAGACTTCCGGAAATTACATTCTCGCTGCTCGGAAAATCAGATTATGTCATCATCGACAGCGCGGCTGGGCTTGGGAAAGAGGCCTTATCAGCATTGGCATCAGCAGACGAGTCCATAATCATCACCAACCCTAATCTTCCAGCAGTTACTGACGCATTAAAGATGATTAAGCTTGCTCAGGAATCAAACATCGATGTTATTGGTGTTGTTGTCAATAGAATTACTGGAGAGGATTATGAAATGACGCCGGAGCAGATAACCGAACTTCTTGGAGTGCCTGTGATCTCGCAAATTCCCGAAGATAGAAATGTTCCTTTAAGCTTAGGGCAAAAGCAGCCTGTTGTCTCTTATGACCCTGATTCTCCGGCATCTGTTGAGATCAAGAAGCTTGCTGCAAACCTGACTGGGAGGAGTTATACGCCCCCCAAGCCGAAGGGATTCTGGCAGAGGTTCTTTGAAAGGTTTGTAGGTCAGTAATCATTGATAAATTTGTATTCAATTGAAGGTTTTTTTTCTATGCCATGGATCATGCCTAAATCCAAAGTCTTCAGCTTTATCATTTTTTCGACTTCTTCTATTAGCTCTATTTTCTCCTGGTCTGATAATGTTTGAAGGAATCTTCTAACCTTATCCTCGCCTGTAAGAATTATCAAATTATCCATACTCTCCACAATGTGAATTTAGTGGGATGGTTTTAGTATCTTTTGGAGGAAAAGTGGGATGAATGTGTCACAGCGGGAGAAAATCAAATATTTAAAGATTGAATTCCAGTTTTATAGCATGTTTAATGTAAAATCTGTTATTTTATATGTTCCTGATGAATTCAAAACTCTAGACTTTTTTGATTTTGCAAGAGCTTATTTTGGGTCCTCATTTAATAATATAAGAAATAAAAGAAACCCTAATGTTTACAAATCAAGAGAAGGTATCGATATGTTATTAGATCTAGAAAAATTTGCAGAAGATTTTAGACAAAGATTTGCAGGATAAGATGACTCAGAAGATATAATAGTTTATTTTGGACTTTAAATCACATTAAAGTAATTTCAACTCTTTCCTTCCCACCGCCTATGTTCTTTCTCTTCAACTTAATCTTTCCGATTTCAGAAGCATTTTTTACATGTGTTCCGCCGCAAGGCATTCCCCAGCTGCCGCACTTCCACCATCTTTTCTCGGGATCTTTTTTGTCAGGCTCTGACTTTATCTCCAATCCTTTTGCAATTGCTTCATTCGCTTCCTTCTCAATCTCAGGTATTATTTGTGTTATCGGCTTGTCATACAGAAAGTCTATCCTTGCTTTGTCTGGGTTTATGTTTGATCCGATAATTTTCGGCTTCCCAAGCTTTTCAACGAACGGGTAATAAACTATATGTGCGGCTGAATGCAACTTCATCAGGTTGTATCTTCTTTCCCAGCCTAAGCTTAACTGGACAGTATCCCCTGTATTAAAATCAGGCTCTTTTTCAAGTATATGGACTATCTTATGATTAGCTTTCTTAACTTCAACAAGCGGTATTTCATTAATCGTTCCTCTGTCAGACGCCTGCCCTCCAGAGAACGCAAAGAACAATGTTTTGTCAAGAATCACTTCTTTCCCATTGATTTCAATGACTTTAGCCTGCGCTTCTTTCATGTATGGGTCTTGGTAGAATAATCTTTCTGTGTCTATTCTTTCAAATTCGACATCTCTTTTTTCTGGCGGTTTTTCAATTCCTTTCTCCTCAGCTAGCTTCACTTCACACTTCCCAGTTTTTGATGAAACTTCCTTCCCATTAATCAAGCCAAACAAAAGGTCAACGCAAATCTCTCCGCCAGCAGCAGGCATTTCTAATCCCCAGTTCTCAAGAACTTTAGGATTAATCTCGCCAAACCTTGCCAACACTTTCCCATTAACAACAAACTTTGCAGCCCTGCCAGTAATATAGCAAGGAGCATTTGATTCTTCAACTCCATAATCATTAACGCCAACATTGCTTAGGATGCTCTCGACTAAAGATTTCATCTCGGAAAAATTCGCTTTAGAATGGCAAAGTGCAACAGCAAGCCTTTTCATTGATTTGTTTCCAATATCATTATCTTCCAGGGAGACTACATCTCCAACCTCAAACAAATTCTGCGGGTATTCATTGTGCTTATTTCTTGAAAGAACCTCGATCAGACTAGGCAGCAGCCAATTCCTGACAACATCATACTCGCTTGTCTTGGCATTAGCAGTTTCAGCAACAGGCTTAACATCCATGCACATTTTTTTGAAAAGGCTGTTTTTGTTTGAAAGAATGAATGTCACAACCTCCTGCATCCCATACCCGACAAGAAGCGAACGCAGTCTTGTGCAGAAGATTTCTTTCTCGTCTTCATCTCCAATCGTCGATATCTTCGGGATTTCAGGGTCGAATGCCTGATAGCCGTAAGCTATTGCCACATCCTCGACTATGTCTATGCCATGCATGATGTCTGTCCTGTAGCAGGGAGTTTTCACTTCAATCTTATCTTTTGTTACTTCTTCTGCATCATATCCCATTCTCTGGAGGCATTGGGTTATTTGTAGATTGGTTAGTATCAATCCGAGAAGCTTGTTGACGTAGTTTGGATTAATTGTGATTATTTTTGTTGATAAGTCAGGAGTGTAAACCATTCTGTCCTCGTATTTGATTTTTATTTTATGGATTGCCGCCCCCCGGTCAGCAAAAGTGGTTGCGATTATATTCAGGACTTCATTCGCCGCTTTCTCATCTGTTGCTGTGATGTCGACGAAGATGTTTTTTGTGTTTTCTTCTACTTTCGTGTCTTCGGAGTTGATTATAGGCGGCATTGACAAGACTTTGCCTCGCCCGTCATGAAGCAGGGGATATTCTTTCATCCCTTCTAAGACCCAGGCATAATCCTTTCCTTTCGGCAATTCTTCGAGGATCTGCTGCAAGGTCATTTCTTCTTTCTGCTCCAAGGGAATGAATTTGAATTCTTTTGGTTTGGTTGTGTAGATGACTGGAAATGCAATCTTATCATAGTCATGCAGCCCTATCGCCACTTTCTTTCTTTTCCTGCAGTGGGTGATATGGAGTTTTTCTTGGACCTGCATTATTGACTTGATGAAATCATCTGTAAATTTGACATTTTTGATCACACACGAGACAAAGTATGGCCTTACCTTCGAGACTTTATCTTCTATTATTACCATTTCTTCAGAGCCTTCCAGTTTGTACTTTCTTAAACCAGTTTTCACACCCATATAAGATGAGAATGCCCTTGCCAGACCCTCGACAGATAGCATGTCAGGCCTGTTTGGGAAGATTTCTACTGTGAATGTGTCTCCTTCTGACCCCTCCCATCCTGTTCCCATCATCGGGATATTTTCTTCTATTTGCTGCATGGTGAAATCTTTTCCTACCAGCTGGCAAAAATCTTTTCTATCGATTGTTATTACTGCCATGATTACCACACATCCTCCTCGGTTGCTAGGAAGTCTTTGCGTTTTTTAAGAGTATTTTTGAGTTCCTTGCTAAAATCTTTGTTTTTTTCAATACCATTATTATCGATATCTGATGCCTCTTTTGTATAGAACTCAGAATTTCTAATATCTGCATATGACATAAAAGTTTCTACTGATTTCTTTAAATCGTAACCAAATTCATAAGAAGCTCTAACCATAGGAAAAAGACTTAATAAATCGCTTTTTTCAAGCTTATCTGCATCAAAAAGTATCTTTGCCTCAATGGTTTGAGGTTTAATTTTCGACTTAGTTTCACTATGTGAAGCTATGCAATGCGCGATTTGTCTGATTTCATCATTATTAAATCCGAATTTTGGGAGATCTCTCTCTGCAATTTTTGGCCCAGTTTCATTGTGTTTCCAGTAATCACCTTCTGTTGCTCCGATGTCATGCAAAAGAACAGCAGGAACGAGAACAGAATAATTGACTCCTTTCTCTGTGTCAGCAATCATTAATGTCCTGAATAAATCGCGGATGATGTGCTCAAAATTGTGCTGTGGTAAGTCAGCCTGATCATACTTCTTCTTCGCATAATCATAGACCTTCTTTATTCTCGGGTCTTTTTTTGTTAGTTCTGTTAGTTTCCTCATTTACTCGCCTTTATTTTTTTCGGTCCATTCTCGGTCCATTTTGAACCTTAAACAAGAATATAATAGATATTTTTCCCATATCCCCCCCTATTTATTATTTTTTCCTCTAACAAATTATCAATATCTCTAAAAGCCGAATTTTTGGAAGCATTTGCCAATCCACAAATCTCTTCAACAATTCTATTTGAATCTGACAAAGAGCTTTTTAACTCTAGAAATTCCGACTCTCCTTTTTTAATAATATCTGAAATGTTGATTTTACTCATACACCCAACCACATTTGCGCTTCCCTTAGCTGTTTTAAATCTGATAAGTACAACTTTCTGATATCATCCACTTTATATTTGTCCATGATTATTCTATCAAACCCTAATCCCCAAGCAAGAACCGGGACATCTTTTCCTAGCAACGGCTTAACAACCTCTGGCCTGAATATACCTGACCCCCCCAACTCCATCCACTGCTTATGAGCAGGATGCCATACTTCTACTTCAAGGCTCATCTCTGTGTATGGAAAGTATCCTGGTCTAAACCTCGTCTTTGGGAATCCCATTTTTTCAAAAAATCTTCTTAGGTAGCCCTGCAGCTGTCGAAAGGTTACGTCTTCACCAACAACTATTCCTTCTGTCTGGTAGAATTCAGCAAGATGTTTCCAATCCAAAGTCTCGTTTCTGAAGCATCGACCTACAGCAAAATATTTCACAGGTAAGTCTTCCGACTTTAATTTCGCAATTGTTCTCGCGGATAAAGATGTAGTATGAGTCCTTAAGACACATCTCCTCGCAAATTCAGGATTCCATTTGTACTGCCACCCTAATGATCCAGTGTCCCAACCATTCTCGTGTGTGAGCTTAACCTTCTCAACTAATTGATTGTCTGGCAACTTCCCTTTCTCAGGTATTTTCATGTAGAATGTATCTGCCAAATCTCGGGCAGGATGATCCTGAGGCTGGAACAAGGAATCAAAATTCCAGAATGATATGTCCAACAATGGGCCAGTCATCTCTTTGAACCCCATGTCAGTCCATATGCCACGGATGTACTCGATGATTTGGGTTATGTAGTGTTTTTTTCCAGGGTTGATTTTTGTTGACGGCAAAGTAACGTCATATGGGCGAATGAGCTGTGTTTTCCACAATTTCTCCTTTAGGATTTCTGTCGTCAACTGACCTATTTCGTCCTTTATCACAAGCTTCGGAAGAATTTTTTTTCCTAGGTCTGTCAGGAATATTTCCCGCTTTTTTTTGACCTTTCTCTTGATCAGCCCTCTTTTCTCAAGGTTTTCTAATGATGACCTGTCGGATAGCTTTGGCATTTGCTCATGGTTTTTCAGGCTAATGAGTATTTTTTCTTCTGGCAGCTGCTCTTTTGTTGCTTTGCTTCCTTTAGATGTCAATTCCAGCTGCCCTTTCTTGATTACAACCCAGTTGTTTTTCTTGACCCAGACCAAGCCTATATCGAATTTCTTGAGTTTTTTTTTCAATTCAAGAATAGATATTTCCCCATCCTCGACAAGTTTCAGAAGGTTTTTTTCTGGGAGGCCATGCTCAGCATATTCTTCGCCTTCTTTTGTTAATTCCAAAGTTTCAGACGTCTCCTCGTCTATTTTTAAGACGCCTTTCACTTTTGCCCATAAGGATGCTTTCTCGATTGAGTCCTTATTTAATCCTGTCTCATGCTCGAGCTCTTGGATTGTCAAGGATTTCTTGCCTTCTAACGCTTTTAGGATTCTTTTTTCGTGGGTATGCAGTCGATTGAGCAGCTCTTTGTCATTCATTACTATCCTCTCTTAATGGTTTAGTTTTAGGAGTAGAAAAAACTTCGGTTGCAGTTAGCGTAGAAATTGGAAGGGCATCACGTTCACTAAGAGTAATATTGGTAGGTTAGGCTTAAGTAACTTACAGAAAATAAGCGTTTTCTAATTCAATTCTTGTAATGCCGAGATAATTGCATGTGAGGTCTATTTGTCGGTCTAAAACTCCTTGAAAACCAAATCTGAGTCCTTGGACAAGCAGATTCCCATCTTCAGCAAATATAGAATAAAACACATCTAAAGCTTGTTGAAATGTATGTTGACTCGAACTTGTAGACGTATATTGGCTTATGGTATTTACCCATCTTCTGGCTTCTCTTTCATACCATGTCCAGTTTTCTATTCGAATTGGCAATGAGTTTGGCATTGAGTTTACCAATGGGAAAAAAACGATTAATACTTTATTTTACAATCTAGCCGCAACTGGCTTCATAATATTGTTTCTTTTTGGTTCAATCTCCTGCAGGCTAACCTTCATTTCTATTTCCATTACCTTTTTCACAATAGGCGACTGTAAGTTGATTTTATAGAGCTGTGTTCTGTTGATTTTTCTTGTTTTCACAACCAAGCCCCATTTAATGAATTTATCCCATATTTTGTACAGTGTCGGCCTTGTTATGCCGGCGCCCTTAGCTATGTCAGTTTTTGTGTAGTCAAATATATTATTATCTAAAAGAAAGTCGAAAACTCTAAGAGCAGGTGTTCTTCCAAAAATTCCAATCATTATAGAGTCCTGTTCCATAGGATATTCTTGAAAAAGCTAGTATAAATATTTTTACTTTTATTGTAAAATTTAATTTACATATTTTTTATATTAAAGATAAACAAATTTAATATATGAGAGAAGAAGAAAGGGCCTGGATTCTGTTCAAATTATTAAGGCATTGGGGTGGAAAACACACAAGTCTTGACAATCTTCCAAAAGGCCAGCCTAAGAATGTAGCGAAGCAGATAAAAGAAGCCTGCAAAGAAATGATAAAAGACGGTTTGATACTTTCTAAACCCACCCATTACGGATTGGAAATATCGCTTAATCCTAGAAGGAAAAAAGAAATAATTGAAATTGTATCGAAATATTATGATATTCCTTTCGATATTTTTTAGGCTGTTAATCCCTTACAATAAAATCGTCCAGCCTGTCTTTAGCCTTTTCCCGCCTTTCCTGAAACCCTTTCAGGTACTCATTCAACTTGTCCACCAGAATCTGCTTCAACTCCCCTGTCAGCATCTTGCCAGACTTGTAGTCGTCGTAGATTTTCTTCAGCCTTTCATCGCTCTCCTCAAAGAATGCAAGCCATTGGTAGGAAACATCTATATCAGGATTGCCTCCGAACTTCCTGTGCTCCTCAACATTCCTCGCTCCGCCAGAGAACGCGTGCTTCATTACTTTCTCGCGGACAGCTTTCGGTGTGTCTGTAGTGAATATGCATGTCGATTCCACAGATGAGGACATCTTTCCCTCCTCTGACATCCCTTGCAGCCCTGGCAAAAACCTTCCATGTATTTGTGCGGGCTTGTAATAGCCTAACTTTTCAGCTACATCCCTTGCCATCCTCCAGTAATTATCTTGGTCGATTGATGCTGGGATAAGGACAGGTATGTTCTTCCCGTTCAATTCAGATGGAAGAAAGCAGGGGACAGTCTGGATCGCAGGGAAAAACGTAATCCCGATGTTCGAGCTGTCTGTGAAGCCGAATATTGATTTTGCTGTCGAGAGCGTGGTTTTCTTCGCAACTTTTAACGCAATCTTGTATTGCGTCTTGATGTAATCAATATCTGAGAATATGTGCGTTTTCTTCGGCTTGAATCCGACTGCTATAACGTCTAATGCATTCTCATACGCTGTTTTATTCACTTCCTCAAGCGGCTTGTCCTTGATCAGGAATTTCTCGTCATCAGTCATCTGAAACCAAAGCTCAGTGTCAAATTTATCCTGCAGCCATTTTGTGAATATCCACGGGACTAAATGCCCTAGATGAACCTTGCCGGAAGGGCCTCTGCCTGTGTAGAGATGGAATTTCTCGCCTTTCTCGTATTTGTCAAGTATCCAGTTCATATCCCTATGTGAGAAGTATATTCCTCGCCTTAAAAAGTGATGCAATTCTCCTGTATGTTTCTTGATCCTTTTGAGGAGTTTCTCGTCGATTTTTTCAGTGCCGAAGTCCTTGATCAGTTTATCATAATCTACGTTCCCTTTGACTTCCCATGGTGTTACAACAAATTCAGCCATTCACTCACTCTCATATATTATTGGTTTTTCTATCAACTTAAGCAAATCTCCTGCATGGATTTTGACTGTTTTTGAATGGTTTCCAGGGTTGAAGTACAGGTAATCGAACCCTAACAATTCTTTGTCAAGGTAAGTTTTTATTTTATTCCTGTGGCCGAAGGGTGGAACGCAGCCTATCGGGCAGCCGACTAGTCTCTCGACATCTTTCGGTTTTGCTAATAGAATTTCTTTCGTTACTTCCAGCTCCGCAATTTTACTTGTTTGGATTTTTTTATTTCCTGGACCTAGGACTACTATGAATTTCCCTTCAGTTGTTTCAAAGAGCAGGTTTTTTATCCCGCAGTTGTTTGAGTCCTCGTTGATTTTCTCCATTATTTTTCTGGTTTTATCGGCGGCTTCGCATGTGTAGACTGGATCATGGTCAAACTCCTTGTAGTCTATTCCCTTGCCTTTAAGCAACTGCTTGATTTTGTTCTCAATGAATGTCATAATTATCACTTGGGTTTGAAAGAATAATTATCTTCTCGCCAAATTTATCAAAGTTCCAGAATCATACGGTTCTTTTGCTCTGATCATCACAGATTGTCCTAACTTTTGTTTAAGTCTTCGGAGATCATATTCGGAAAGTCCTTCAAAAGACTCCCCTGTATAAATATTTCCTAGAGCTCCCAATGCATTGATTTGATGATTTCTCCCATCGGCGATTAAGTCAACTCTAATTAGTCTTACAGGTATTTCCCGACTATATATACCACCTACCCAACTTCCTCCATCACTTAAACCGTAGACACTGCCCGTAGCCACCTCTCCCTCCCCCAAGCTTAATACAGTAAGTTTCTTTTTAGAACCGAATAGTCCATCTGCTATTCTCCCAAATATATTCACCTATTTTCAACTTTTTCACCCATTTATTTCAAGAATATTAAAAAAACCTGTTAATTCGCATGGAAGATAAACATCATGCCTTCTCGCCAAAATTTTTATTCTTTTAAGAAGTTCTGATTCTCTACTCAAAGTATCTATTACTGAAGGGATTATTTTTTCAGGATATTTTATGTTTACACCAAAAAGGCATGGGGATAGATGAATACCAAAGTCTGTTGCAATTAAAGGATCATTTTCACAAAAACCCGCTCTAATTCCTTTAGCTACTAATTTAAACGGAAATACTCTACAATAGACAGGCCTATCTGGATAAATTTGGCAGTATGTCGTTGTTGTATCATATGCTGAGCAACCTCTTTCATTTGATAACATAACTGGTATTCCAAAGTATTCTGTTTTCAAGTAACTTGGTATACTTCCTAACTCTCTATCCCCTAAAGGTATCAAAACATCTGGTTCCCCGCAACATTTTCTTGTGCAACTTAAACAATAACCAGAACCTTCCAATAAATTATATTCAATGTCCATCGTTTCTCACCTAATTAAATACCCCAAAATCTAGGATAAGAGGTTGGTTGGAAATTACCAAGCATTCTTCCTAAAGTTTTTTTTAAATAATAAAAAGGTCCTAAAACAGCTGTTTGCGATTGAAGCAGTCTATCGGCACTCCCTAATAATTTTTCATAATAAACTGTCTGTGCCCGATAGTATCTACTGGGGTCTCCAAACAGAGAAGCTAAAATTGGCCCTTGCATTACACCCACTCTTCTAAATTCATGTTTTTCGCAAAGCCTTTGTGTTTTAGTATCGAATGTCTCGCAGAAAGCGCAAACATATTCAGTACCAGCATTTTCAATCGCAGTCATTGATTCATCAAATAAAATAGAACCTAGTCCTGTTCCTTGATATTCTGGGGATACCACTACTAAGGCTAATTCAGCGCTCATATTTTGGGGGTTTAAGATTATTGTTGACGTGGCTGGGATAATGCCTGATCTATCAGCGACCAAAATTCTAGTATTTCTATTTTGTAAAATATCTGGGTAGCATTCCGCTCTTGTGAATCCATCGTAAGAAGTATTCCTTAATTCTGGAAAGGCATTTGCATAGACTTCTGATACTCCAACATAATCTTCCTCATGTATTTCCCTAATTATATATTCAACTCCATCTCTTCCAGTTCTTGAAATATCTACAGTCGGAAATACCAATCCTATTTCATCAATTCTTCCAGGGTTATCAAGCCGAAATATTCTTGTTCCAAAGTAATTCACCAGTCATTATAAGTCACCTCTTATCATTCTTTTAAAACTTGAATCAATCAAAACTTCAAGAGTATCAATTATCTCAACATCAAAATCCCGAGGATTTACTACAAATTGCAAATCAGTACATCCAAGAACAATAGCATCAGCCCCTCGCCTAATCAGTTTTTCAATAATTTCTCGAATGAACCTTTTGTCTGCTTCTATGACCTGATTCCTTAGTATTTTGACGACTGTTTCTGAAATCCTATTTTGTTCTATTTTATCCGGAAGTACAGTTTGAAAATAGTTGCTAAACAGTTCAGAATTGATTGTTTCAGATGTTGCCAATAACCCTATCTTCTTGTAGCCTTTGTTCTCAACCACTTTTACCGTTTCTTCAATCACACTTAATACCGGTATTTTGGATTCCTGCCTAATTTTGTCGATAAAAATATGCAATGTATTACAAGGCATGACTATGAAACCAGCACCGCCATCATTCAAATTTCTGACACTTCTGAGCAGGAATGGCAGCATTTTTTGCTCGTTTCTGCATTTCTGTATTATTTCTTCTTCTAATCTCTTTGGGAAAGACACGTTATCTATCAGAATTTGCGGGTAATAACCAGATTTTCCAGTAAATCTTCTAGTCAACTCCAGATAGAATTTAGACGTAGTCTCCGGACCCAAACCGCCTATAACGCCAAATGCATTCACCTTTCATCATTTCCGCCTCCTACACGATAAACCCTGCACCGCATATCCTCAAGCACAACTAGCTCTTGGACAAGTTTCCTTTCCTTGAGAAATATCAGAGACCCTTTCACAGAACGTATAGACAAGCCAGTCAAACGCTGGATTTCCTTTTGCTTAAGATAACTGGAACTAGACAAGGCTAACAGAATCTTCCTAGCCGATTTCGGCAATCCAAACTAGTTCACCAGGCATAACTCTCACACATTTCTATGGAATAGAAGTATTTATAGGGTTATTATAGGTGCAAATTAGAAAATAGGCTTAGAACTCTCCCCCAGAATGCTTTGATTGAATTAAAAAATTCCACAAAGAAACCTGTCAATGGCGATCCTTGAGATTGCCCGGGTTCAGGTACAGTTATAGTAGTGGTTGATGATGTGGTTTGGGTTGTCGTGGTTTCTCTACTTTGGATAACTGAAAGGGTTATTTCTGTCGAATACTCTTTTTTGACTCCGCTTTTTAGCGATAGGCCTATTAGCTCTAGATTATAGCCTCCTGTTTTTGCAGTTTCTGGGATGTTAAATGTTATTGATATATCCGCAGCTTCTCCTGAATTGATTGATTCTACATCATCTGGGTTAATTTCTGCCCAATTTCTATCGAAACCGTCCCCTGACATTGAGAAAGTAATATTATAAATAATGTAAGTCATGTTCGTGAAAAACTGGCCTTTTATTTTCTTTTCCTGTCCCTGTTCTACTGAAACTTTTTTTGGGAAATCCTGAAATTCGGCTATTCTCTTCTCTGAGGTTCCTCCACCACCGCCGCCAGAATTTTGTATTGCGGATGTGATTGAAGTGGTGGTTGGCTTAGTTGTTGTTGAAGTTGAAGTAGTAGTGGTTGTAGAGGATGAAGTTGAAGTAGTAGATGTAGTGGTCGCTGATCCGCAAATATAGCCGTTTTCATGGCAGGTGCCTCCGCAGCATACGCAGTATTCAGGGCAGCCCATTCTACAAAAATCATTGATCGGGCAGCATCCGCTATCTGGATTTGATGAGCAGTCGTAATCTAAACAGTCTATATTTCCATCCACATCATTATCTATCCCGTCAGTACAGTTTGTCTCCACTTGCAGTATTGTTGTTGTGGTCAAATGGCAATCAGTCGGGCAAGTGTTAGAATTCTCCCCGACCTCAAAAGTAACAGAACCTCTCCAATACCCGTCAAGATATGAATCAACTGATTTTACATAATATCCTATATTCCTATCAATGAATTGTTCCCCCCAGACAAAGGGGTAAGCAGTTTCATTTATAGAAATTCCTCCCCTATACTCTCCGAGCGCATAAAGAATAGCCTGGTAACTTGCCTGCTCAAAATCATAATAAACAAAATCATCAGTAGGAACTATAACTTCAATAACATTTTCTGAACAAACAGAATCTCCGCAGACAGAATCAGCTGCTGATAAGACAGGAAAACAAAATATCAATAAAAGGCCTAAAGTAAAGAAAGGTGTTTTTATTGTATTTCTTTTGATTAAAACGGTGTTTTTAATTATCATATTAACCGGTTTTTAATTATCAGCAGTAAAGATTAAAATATTTGTAGCAAACGCAAGTGGTTCTTCTCGGTTTCAGAAATTCTTTATTTAATCCGTTTTCCATATTATAAAAAGATTGATATGCTGGAGATAGTAAAACACATCGAACTGAAAGGCACCGAAGCCAGAAAAGTGTCTAATGCAATAACATCTGTTATCAAAGAATTCAGCAAGCGCGCTGAAGTCAAAAAACTCGAGAAACTAGAAATATACGTCACGAAAAATCCTGTAAAAATAAGCAAGAAAATACTCTCAAATATAAGACTAAAAAGACATGGGGAGATCAGAGAATGGATAACAGAAAATGCCCCGAGTTTCACCTATTGGACTGAAGGGAGCACACCTATAATAATGCTTAACGCAAACGAAAAGAAGTTCCGAAAGATGGATTATGACGGTATCCGAGGATTATTCGCACATGAACTGATGCATCTCCTGAACAAACTCGATGGGATAGAAGACCGGTTAGAAGAAGAAATGGATAAAACAGGAAATAATGTCATTCGCCTATTGGAAAAACACAAGGAAAAAGAGCCATTCACAAGAGAAAGGCTTCTGGTATCATTCATCAGGATAACCACAACCACTGTGCTCCTAATTAAAGACATCCTGGCCAACAGCAGAGCCATGAGTTTTGGGTTTGATGAAGAGCTGTATGAGAACTACAAGTCTACATTAAGCGACGTGAAAAACTTCAAATACACAGAGAATAGCATTATAACCGCCTTAAAACAAGACAGAAAACATGTCCTCGATGACTCATACTTGGCATACCTCGGGCTAAATATGCCATGGATCACCTTTAAGATGTTCAGGATAAAATGGTATAAGTACCTTCAGGAGCTCGCGAGGATAGAAGTCCCAGATATTGTAAAGAAGAACAGCAACAATGTCCTGAAAGAGATGCTGAAGCTAAGGTCAGGCCATGATGAGAAGCAGATAGCAAAAATATTAAAGGTTAGCCAAGACAGTTATTATAATATTGTGGAATATTTCTGCAAGAAGTTGATGTAAACTTTTGATGCGAAAATTTGCTTTTTGTTAAGTGGGAGAAATTTTCAGCAATAGTGAAACATTATTAATATCTCACTCAGAATCTGGAGATATTATTTTGGTGGGTGAAAACACTACAAAACATTATTTTTCGGCAACAATTGTGAAATTCCTCTTAATATTCTTAATATTCTCTTCTTTTATGATTTTAAACCCTATTTTTTTCAAATATTGAATAAAATCTACTCTTCTATACATCTTCTCATAAGGATGTTCTGAAGTTATTTTCATTATCTTTCCATATAAACCATCGAATGATTCTATTGAAACCTCGTAAATAAAAAATTTCCCCCCTGGTTTCAAAACCCTATAAAGTTCTCTCAAACAACCTTTCCAATCAGGAATATGATGAATTACAATGAAATCGAAAATGGCATCAAAATGGTTATTTTCAAACTTCAATTTGGAGGCATCCCCATTTTCGAAGGTGATTGAAGGGTCCTGAATTTTTTTTCTCGCAACTTCAACCATTCTTTCATCTAAATCTATAGACACTATCTTATTAGGAGAGAAATAATTTTTAATCAGAAATGAACCAATTCCGCTGGCACACCCGATTTCCAGAAAAGTCCCTTTAGCTAATCCCTCTGAAAAACTTAAAAAATAGTTTGAAATAATTTTCTCTATAGAGCGTCTCCTAAACCAATGCTTACTAAAGAAGAAATACGAAAGGTTATTCATAGTCATAGTCATACGAAAGAATAGAATTCGTATAATTAAATTCCTTACTCTTCAATCCCCCCTCAAAAACCACCTGAGAAAACCACACCCTATCTAAATATACAAGAAAAAAAAGAAGAATTTGAGATTTACTTCTTCCTGCCTACAAAATAATACACTATTGCAGTAATTATGCTGAACAGCACTGCACAGACCACCCAAATGACTTTTGTTGTTGTGTTCAATTTCTTGTTTTTCACAAGCACCTCATAAATTACCCAAATCGCACATACAAGCGCGACAATTCCTAACAAACTTCCAAATAGTGCCATTCTCTATTACCTCCTATTCATTTATGGAAATTGGTATTTATTAAAATTTCTTGCGTTAAGCGAAGCATCAAAAAGTCACAAAACCTTTATTAATTTTAAATCTTCTAAATCATAGAGATTAATTAAATGGTGATTTAATGGCTGTATTTAAGTTTGTGATCGCAGACCCAAAAACAAGAAAAAGCTACAAGGCAGAGATGGATCAAGACAAGGCTGCGGGTTTAGTCGGTAAAAAGATTGGCGATAAGTTTAATGGGGACTTGTTGGGTTTGGCTGGCTACGAGATTGCTATAACCGGAGGCACAGACAAAGACGGTTTTCCAATGCATCCTGATGTTCATGGGATGGTTAAAAAGAAGATAGTTCTTGCCAGCCCGCCATGCTTCCATCCAAAACACAAAGGCCTAAGAAGGAGAAAGATGATAGTAGGCAATACAATAAGCAGAACTATAGCCCAGATCAACTGCAAAATCATAAAAGAAGGCTCTAAAAAACCTGAAGAATTGCTTGGAAAGAAAGAAGAGGCAGTTGAAGCACCAAAAGAAGAACCTAAATCCCAGGAGAACAAGAAAGAGAAGAAATCAGAAGTAAAGGCAGAACCTAAAAAAGAAGAAAACCCAGAAGAGGAGAAGAAAAAGTAGGTGATGAAGTTCGCTGAAAAAATAGACCCAAAAACAATCCCTGAAATCAATATTGGATTATTTGGCCATGTTGATCATGGTAAAACCACACTTACCCAAGCTATAACAGGCAAGATGACAGACACTCATTCTGAGGAGATTAAGAGGGGTATTTCAATAAGGCTAGGCTATGCGGATGTAAGCATCTACAGATGCTCTAAATGCAAAGCATACTGCACAAGCAAGAAATGCCCTAAATGTTTTGAAGACTGCAAAATTCAAAGGACAATATCTTTTATAGACGCCCCTGGCCACGAAAGCCTTATGGCAACTGTCCTAACAGGGTCTGCTATAATAGATGGGGCTATACTTGTCATTGCAGCGAATGAAAAATGCCCTTCCCCGCAGACATATGAGCATTTAACTTCTCTAGATGTGGTCGGAATCAAAAAAATAATCATTGTTCAAAATAAGATAGATATCGTTGACCAAGAAAGAATAAAAGCAAGCTACAAGGAAATCAAAGAATTTGTGAAAGGCACTATTGCTGAGAATGCTCCTATAATACCTGTTTCTGCAATGAGAGGGGTGAATATAGAGTATATCATCGAAGCTATGGAAAACAGCATTCCTACCCCAAAAAGAGACTTAACCAAAGATCCAAAGATGTATGTAGCTAGAAGCTTTGACATCAACAAGCCTGGCTCTGGGGTTGATAAACTGGTTGGGGGAGTAATTGGAGGCTCAATAGTTGATGGAAAGCTTAAAAAGGGACAGGAAATAGAGTTAAAGCCTGGTATAAGAATCGGGGAATCATGGAAAATAATAACAACAAAGATAGTATCATTAGAAAAGGCTGGCAAGAAGCTGGAAGAGGCTGAAGCTGGTGGGCTGTTGGGTATATTAACAGAATTGGACCCATTCTTGGCGAAGGCTGATGGTTTAGTCGGAAATATAGTAGGCCTTCCAGGAAAACTGCCTGAAATAAGGAACAAGATAACTCTGAATATAAACCTATTAGAAAGGGTTGTTGGAACAAAAGAAGAGATGAAAATGCAGAACATCCGGTTTAATGAGCCCTTAATGATCAACATTGGGACAGGCAGGTCGGTTGGGGTGGTTACAAAAATCAGGGGAAAGGATATTGAGATGGATCTCAAGCTGCCTATCTGCGCTGATGCCGGGGAAAGAATTGTCCTGTCCCGCCAAGTCATGGGAAGATGGAGACTAATCGGGTATGGTATACTGAAAGGTTAGGGTATCTCATTCATGAAAATTTTGGTTGCCTAATTTCTGGCGTGGTTGACAAAAATCTTCATGTTTATTCGTTCAATCAAAAATTCCTTTTAAGAGTTCAAAATTTCGGCATTTTACATGTTTTATTGAAAAATCATTTTTTACCTCATCTGCTTCACGTTTTCTGATTTTTTTGCTTTCAAATTCAACACGTATACTATTTTTTTCGCCAGTTGCCTTATAATTTTTTTAAAATGGCAATAGTTGCCGGCATTTTTGCGGTAAGTGTTTGAATTTCATGGTTTTAAGCAACTTTCCAGGGTTTTGAATGGGTCTGAAACCCCGGGGATGACTTTTTTGGTTGGTTTTAGTAGCATTTTCTTTTTCATGGTCAACCTTTTCAGTTGTCTCGCCTTTTTCAGACCTCTCAGCTTCTGAAGACTTATTTTTCACTTTTTGGATACTTTCTGTTCAACTTAACCCAAACCTCTGTTGGCCAGCACAATCGTCCATTCAATCAATTTAAAAATGCCTAATGCCAATAAAAATCATGAAGATTATCATCTTAGACACAAACTTCCTGACAATCCCGTTCCAATTCGGATTGGATATCTTCAAAGAAATAGACGAGCTAATAGGCGAGGAGCATGAAACAGCAACAATAGACCAGGTAGTAAGAGAGCTTGAGAGCCTTTCAAAAGGCAGAAGCAATAATTCAACAGCCGCAAGGATAGGCTTGGAGCTGATAAAGAAAAGACAAGTAAAAATCATTAAAACAAAAGGAAAGAATGCAGACGATGAGATAGTAGAATTATCCAACGACAAGACAATAGTAGCAACAAACGATAAAGAATTAATTAATAGACTAAAGAATAAAAATATTAAAGTAATTTATTTAAGAGGTAAAAGTCGCTTAAATATGAGGTGAAAATGTTGATAAATGGCTTGGCAATTAGTTTCATTTCAGCTTTTATTGCATTAGGGTATGCATTCTATTTAGCAATAGGGATAAACAAACATAAGATCGGAAATAAAAAAATGAAGGATATATACGAAGCTATAAGGGAAGGATCTAAAGCCTATCTAAAAAGGCAGTACAAGACTATTATCTATATTTCAGTTGTTTTAGCGGTTTTACTCTATTTTGCGTTTGATTTTTCAGGGAACAAATTTCCCTACACATCTTTAGCATTCACTCTAGGCGCTATCTGCTCGTTAGTTGCAGGATATGTTGGGATGGATGTAGCAACAAAAGCTAATGCAAGAACAGCCTACGCTGGATTGAAAGGAATCAATGAACCAGTCCAAATCGCTTTTAGAGGCGGGTTGGTTATGGGCTTGTTCAATGTAGGAATGTCTTTACTTGGTGTGTCTGCATTATTCTACTTCTACGACTCTAACCCACACATGATTATTGGTTTTGGGTTTGGAGCCAGCCTGTCTGCGTTATTTGCCCAGCTTGGTGGTGGAATCTTCACAAAAGCCGCGGATGTCGGGGCGGATTTGGTTGGAAAGGTTGAAGCTGGCATTCCAGAAGACGATCCAAGAAACCCAGCAGTTATTGCAGATAATGTTGGCGATAATGTCGGGGATATTGCAGGCAGGGGTGCAGACCTTTTTGAGTCATTAACCGGGGAAAATATCGGGGCGATGATAGTAGGATTATCATTATACGCGCTGACAAAAAATTTCTTTTTTGTCTTATTTCCGCTTCTGGCTAGGAGTGTTGGAATATTCGGAACTATATTCGGCGTCCCGTTTGTTAAAGTGAAAGGGGGGGAAGACCCTATGCGCGGGCTGACAAGAGGTGTTATAGCGACAACTTTGTTCTGTATAGTTGGCTTCTATTTTCTGATTAGATTCACTTTGCATAATGTCAACCTATTTTATGCAGGCATGGTCGGTCTGGTCGCAAGCATTGTAATGATCCTGATAACAGAATACTACACATCAAAGAAGTATAAGCCTGTCAGGGATATAGCAGAAGCGTCTAAAACAGGCCATGCAACAAACATAATCACAGGATTTGCAACAGGCCTTGAAAGCACAGCTTTGCCAGTTATCGTAATATCAATTGCCATTCTTATATCATACTACTTTGGGACTATATTTGCAGCTCAGGCTAATATAGATAGTTTCATTGGGGGCATATATGGGACAGCTGTTGCAACTATGGGAATGCTATCAATAGCTGGCATGGTTCTTGGATTGGATGGTTTTGGGCCTATTGTCGACAATGCAGGCGGCATTGTTGAGATGTCTGGGGGAAGCAGTAAACTGAGAAAAATTACTGATTCTTTAGATTCAGCAGGGAACACTACCAAAGCATTAACAAAAGGTTATGCGATGGCTTCTGCTGGTTTGGCTGCATTATTGTTGTTCCAAGCATATCTGGAAGTCACTAAAATAACTGTTGTTGATATAGTTGTCCCGAAGATAATTGTCGGGTTGTTTATCGGGTGTTTGTTGCCGTTTATTTTTGCTTCATTCGCGATCAGGGCTGTGGGAAAAGCAGCTTTCAAGATGGTTGAGGAGGTAAGAAGGCAGTTCAAAGAAATACCTGGAATAATGACGGGCAAAGCAAAGCCAGACTATTCAAAATGCATTGAAATAAGCACAGTTGCTGCCCAGAAGGAGATGATCCTGCCTGGGTTGATACCAATAGCCGTCCCAATACTGATTGGGTTCACTTTAGGGGCTGAGGCCGTCGGGGCATTGCTTATAGGCGCAACCTTGACTGGGTTTATTTTGGCGATGATGATGAACACAGGGGGGGCAGCCTGGGATAATGCCAAGAAATACATAGAAGACGGATTCTTGGGTGGAAAGGGATCTGAGGCTCATAAAGCCGCGGTAACCGGAGATACTGTCGGAGACCCATTCAAAGATACAGCAGGCCCATCACTTCATGTGCTAGTAAAACTATTAAATACTATATGCCTAACATTTGGTATGCTGTTTGTGCTGCATGCATTGTTGTGAGGGGAATGAATGTATAAGATAGCAACGATTAAGACGAAAATAAAAGTCCCGCCTACAAAGTTTGGGATGAGCCTTCAAAAAGCCATAAAGGAGAGCATCGCAGATTCTTATGAATGCAGGTTAGACAAGAGGATAGGCATGGGCTTGGCAGTGACAGAAATAAAAGAGATAGGGGAAGGAAAAATAATCGCAGAAGATGCAAGCATTCATTACCCAGTTACTTTTGATATTTTAAGCTTTAAGCCAGAGGTCCACGAAATTGTAACCGGGGATGTTATTGACAACACTGAGTTTGGAAGCTTCATAAGAATAGGCCCAATGGATGGTTTAGTCCATGTATCCCAATTGATGAATGATTATGTTAGCTTTGATGAGAAAAACTCGATTTTTTTAGGGAAAGAAAGCAAAAGGACCCTTAAAGAAGGCGACCCTGTCAGGGGGAAGGTCATCTCTGTGGCTATGATGCCTGGGAAAGAGAACAAGATCGGATTAACAATGAGGCAGCACAATCTTGGGGCGTTCAGCTGGATAGAAGACGAAAAGAAAAAGTTTAGAAAGGTTCTGAAAGAGACTCCGAGCAAGAAGAAGTGATAAAAATGGTTAAAAAACAATATGTATGCAGGAACTGCAAGATGTTTACCACAGAGAAAGAATGCCCTAACTGCAAGAGCAAGGACTTGTCAGCCAGCTGGAAGGGCGTGGTTATAATCAATAAAATGGAAGACAGCGAGATTGTAAAAGCATTGAAAGTTAATAAGCCAGGAAAATATGCTCTATTTGTCGGCTGATTTTGTGCTTTCTTCGGGTTGTTCAGGTTTTTCTTCTGCTTTTTTCTGTTCTTTAGCCTCTGGTTTAGATTCCTTGGGTGTTTCTTTTGGTTTTTCTTGGGTTTTAGTCTCTTCTTTTTTAGGCTTTTCTTTGGTTAATTCCTCTTCAAAGACATGGCCCCACATCTCTGCCTTAACAACATCATTGTCGTCTTCATCCTTAACTTTTATTGCCTTGATCTTGATTTTTTCAGGGGGTTTCTTAATGCTTCTATACCATATCGCTTTGTTTATGCTTGCCCCTATCTTGATGTTGTCTGCTTTCATGTGCCTCTTTAGGTATTTCCTGACTATAAATGAAGATGCGTGGGATTTTCTTGTTTTTGGGCCTTTCAGGGCTTCTTTTCTTAGGTTTATTGTAAAGACCTTTTCTTCCATAAGCATCAACTCTATATTAGGGTGGAAAGTTTAAAAGGTTTGAGTTGAGTTTTTTCATCGGGGAAGTTGCCAAAATTTCATCCGTTAGTTAGACATTTAAGCCTATACTGAAAGTTTATATCCTATGAATCAAATAACAAGAAGATATACTGCAAGTGGTTCCAAAGTTAATGACCTTGGTGAAAGAGGTTTTTGGACGGGTGTATTTACATATCCTTTGTGCCAAGGAGCTGAATGTGAGGAATATCAAGATGGTAGATGCTCCTTCAGAGTATATTGTGAAGCCTTTTAACGAGGAGAGAATGGGTGCCTTTGGGATAAATCTGGAAAAACTAATAGAATTTATATCAAATCAAAAAAAGCGTGTTTTTAAATTTCAAGATACCTAGAATTTTGTACATCATATATTTGATTAAGTCTCCAGTTTCCTGTATAATGCTCGCTTAATTTTCTTAATAATTCTCCTTCTGAACCCGCTTCTAATATCCAATATTCCCCTCCATCATAGAATGGTCGTGTCGCATCTAGCGCAACAAACCCGCATCCACCTAGTCTTATTACAGATACTTGATGGGAAATTTGATAAATAATCCTTTCGCCAATACGATCGTCAGATCTGGTAGTGTATATTCTAGAATTTGGAAATTCCCTCTGTAATATTTTGCCTAAATCATTTGAGATAAAAACGCATTGACTGAATATTCTTTCAACTGACCATTCTCTTCTCAACTATTTAATCGCAGATTCATATGTCATAAATATTGCTCAGGTTTTTACTCTCAGTATGGATTTAAATTTTTAACGATGTATCTATTATCATGCTTAAACAAGTGCCAGATAGAATAGATAGAATAACTAGAGGTATACCATTGCCTTTTGATCCTCTTCCAACCGTTGTGGTACATCACGGGGTTGATCACAAAGAATCAACAATATCCCTTAGCCTCGTGGGAGTTTCCAAATATTTTTTTGTTGAGGGTACAGGGAGGCACATAGCAATATCAGATATAGAAAGACTTCCTATAGGCGGTTTACCGTTTAATGAAAATGAATATATCGTTGTGGAGCTTGATTGGAAAACGTTTAAACAGTATTGCCAACCCTACAGGCAGGTCAGTTATTGTTAACTTGCAAAGATCTTCTTCTCGCCTTTCAAACCAATCCACTCATTTATAAGTCTTCTCTAACACAAATATTATTCATGATTTGTCGACAAAAAACTGATTATATTCATTCTGAATTCCGAGAAGTAGAATCAGGTATTAACTCTGTTAATATTTTATACGCCTTTGGTAGATCTTTATTCTCAAACAAAAAGAACACTTCAGTTTCGATGTTAGACGTTCCAATCATATTTACATTATTGAAAGCTAGATTCTTGCTAAGAAGATAAAAGAATCCTGGTGTTGTAATATACTTTTTTGGAATATACATGAGAATTATATCAAGATTATTTCTTGTAGTGACAATCTCATCTTTACTAAAAACTTTCAAAAATTTCTCCAAAAGGAATGGAAAGACCTCCTAAAAAGAGCCAAAAAGAATAAACTGAAGATAGTCTTATTTACCAAGGAAGCACAGATAAGTAAAACATACGAAGAGTATATTGATAAGATGAAGGATAGAGTTTTTGATTCCATTAACATTATAGGAATGGGTGTTGTTGGACCAAAGGAAAAAGTAACTAGTTTTTCTGGCGACTTGACTTTGTTAAGATAGACTATTGTGTTATCCTGAATTGTTTGCAGCCTTCTCGTACCTATAAAATCTATCGAATCAGAAAGGAAGTGATCTTGATCGTTCAAACCAATATTCCTACAGTTCATTCAATTGTTTTCTATCTCTTTCCTCAAAATTTTAAGAATTTCTTCCCCGCATTTATCCCAAAAACCCAGTATTTCCTCTGTTTGGGGTATAGAAGTTCTGAAGCCCCTGTAATTCACATCATGCCTGATTTTCTTAAACCTGCCAAGGGAATTTAATTTGACTTTATCTCTTATATCAAATTCCTTGAGGATTTCCATGCTAACCTCATGATTCCCAGGCTCAAACCCAAGAAGCCCTAATTTGACATCCCCCAACTGCCGAATGGATTCATAAACTTCCCTAAAAATAAGAGTTGCTGTGTCTTTATTTAGTTTAATGGACTTGGCGACTTTTGCATTTATCTCTGCGGAGTTCATCATAGCCTTTATTTTCTCAATATCCTTCTGCTTATTCCTCAGAACGCCGATTTTGAGCCAAGCGGAAATAACCTCTTTCCTCATTTTTTAACCTCCAAAAATCCCCAAAGCAAAATGCCGTTTGCAATGTTGTTGAATACTCCTATATCTATATCGCTCCTGCTGAATAAATGTATTTGGATTTTTCTTCCTATAATCTGCTCAAACTCAGCAAGCTCCCTTAATCCTGTGATCTGGTATTCTTTGGCTTCATCGGTTTCTATGGCTATATCAATATCCGAATTCGACAAATCCTCGCCTTTCCTGAAGCTGCCAAACAAAACTACGGCTCTCGGATTCTTGTAAAAATCCACCAGAAACTCAACTAGACCGCTTCTATACACAAAATCGAGATTATAGACTATTTTGCTCCTTATGTAGAGCCAACTTGTTTGATTTGCCTTTATTCTCCATATTTTGCTCAGCTTCTCTATAGTTATCAGTCCTGCTTCTTGGAATTCCCCTAAAATTCCCCCGATATTCGGCTTTGCAATCCCCGCTTCTCTTGCAAGATCGCTTAGACTAAACTCCTTTTCTGGGTACCTGAACAAAACTTCTGCGACCTTTTGTTTAGCGGTTTCATCATATAACTTATGGTATTTTTTATGAACAATCGGTTTCATCATATTACATATGTTATAAAATAGAACTATATAAACTTTACGCTTGTCAAATTTGCATCATTTTTAACGAAAAGCCATATATTCTCCTTGAATCTGCAAGGCTTATAAGTCTTCTCTAACACAAATATTATTCATGAAATACCCAATCTGCAAGCTATGCCTGAAGAACGAAATCCTATGCGGCAGCTGCGCTAAAAGAGTAGGCGAAAGCCTGATTAAAATCGACGAGATAGAAATGTTTAGAAAGCTCGAAAAGCTGACTAGAAAGTATGCCTTGCTGAAAGATGTGGAAATACAAAGGATAATAGACAGCCCAAACATGCTTCTTATACTAGCTGGGAAAGAAAACGCGTCCAAAATAATCGGGAAAGAAGGCGGAATGATCAAGAAATTGAGCCAAGACCTAGGGAAACAGATAAGGGTTATTGCCGGCATGTCCAATCTTGAAGATTTTGTAAAAGAGATTTTCTTCTCAACAAACATCCTCGGAATAAACGTAATTTATGGGGAAAGGGATATGTATAAAATAAGGCTGCCATCAGCAGAAAGAGAAATACTGCCGATAGACCCTGACAAGTTCTCGAAGGCTGCTAATTCTATCTTTGGCGTGGATGCTGAGCTGGTTTTTGAGTAGGGTTTAGGGATTATTTATTTTATAAAATTAATATCCTCTGTATGGAAATTGAGATTTCTAAAAAGACGATAAAACTAGAGAAAGAGCTCAATTTAGTGGATGAATTTGTTATAGATGTTTCTAAAATATTGGGAGAATACTTCAATTACGTAATAGTCTCCGGTTATTTGCCTATCCTTTTTGGCAAGGTTAGGGGAACAGAAGACGTGGATGTTTTTATCGAAGAGGTATCACTTGAAAAATTCAAAGAATTCTGTGAAGAACTTGATAGAAGGGGCTATGAAATCCTGAATTCAAAAGATGCAGAAGACGCCTACGATATATTGAAGGAAAGGCTTGCTATTAGGCTGTCAAAGGAAGGCGAGTTTATACCTAATTTTGAATTGAAGTTCCCAGAAGATGTTTGGAGAACAAGGTCTATTAAGGAGAGAATTAAGGTTGTGCTGAATGGGAATGAGTTTTTCATAAGTTCAATTGAAATGAATATAGCATTCAAGATATACTTGGGGAGTAGAAAGGACATAGACGATGCATGCCATCTCTACTTGTTATTCAAAAAGCTAAAGCATTTAGACGAGGGAGAGATAAAAAAAATTTGTTCTGAACTAGGGGTTACCCCAGATATACTAAAAAGGTGTAAAGATGAGGAATGAACTGGAAAAAAAGTTGATTGACGAAAAGATAAGGTTCACGAGGATTTGGGTAGACCACATGCTAAATTCAACTAACAAGAAGTGGAGCTCTGAACAGAAGAGGTTCATTAATTCTATAATAGGGGCCAGCAGGAAGAATAAGATTGATTCATAGGTATCCTGAGTGTTTCTTTAGTAAGTAGAAGGGTTTTTCAAGGAAATATATATTAGCAGGAAAAATTGAAAAACGATGGATTTATATATGAATTAATATAATAAATTATATAGAATTATATAGGGAGATAATATGCTACAACAAAAAATAATCCATTACCCAAACCTTAAGACAGTCCTTATGGTCGAAGAAGTGCTTAAAAATGCAGAAGAACCATTGACTAAAACACAAATTAAAGAGATGCTGCCAAAATCAATAATGCACCAAACACTAAGTCTAATTCTAGAGTATTTCGAGAGCAGAGGGATGATAGCTTTCACGAGCCATGGGATAGTATGGATATATAACCCTAGCCCAAAATTACAAGCCGCGATTGAAAGAGGTGTGGTGGTTTAGTTTTATGGTCAAAAACAAACAGATTCAAGTTATATTATCCGAAGAAGCAGACGAGCAAATTATGAAACTAAATGAAATAGTTGGGGAAGAAATAAAGAGAGGTATAAAGAAATCTGAAAACCAAATACTACTAAAATCATCAAAAAGAGCTATTGATATTTTGAAATCAAACCCATTCGCGGGAACTCATGTCAAGAAATCACTCATGCCAGAAAAATACATCAAAAATTATGACGCTAGTAATTTATGGAAATTCGATTTGTCTAATTTTTGGCGAATGATATACACAGTGAAAGGTAATGACATCGAAATAATTTCCTTTATTCTAGACATAGTCGACCATAATACTTACAATAAAATATTTGGTTATAGGAAGAAGTGATGGAGATTTTTCAAGAAAATTTCATATCAATTCAACCTCTAATCACTTATAAGTTTTCATAATCATTAATTCTACTCATGACAAGGATAGCAATAATCAACCGAGAGCTATGCAAGAAGGATAAATGCGGGTACCTATGCAAGAAAGTATGCCCCATCAACCGGACAAACGAAGAATGCATAGTCGTAGATGAGAAGACTGGATTTCCAATCATCGACGAGGGCTTATGCATAGGCTGCGGTCTATGCGTGAGCAAATGCGACAAAGCCGAGTACAAGGCTATTCATGTGGTCAACCTCCCTGAACAACTCAAGGAAAGCCCTATCCACCGTTTTGGCAAGAACCAATTCATCCTTTACAGGCTGCCATTTCCCAGCCCTGGAAAGATCGTGGGCCTGGTCGGGTCGAACGGTCTTGGAAAAACGACAGCATTGGAAATACTTTCTGGCCAGCTTAAGCCTAATCTTGGAGGGGAAAAAGAGTCCAGCATATCTGAAGTGGTCAAGATGTACAGGGGAACAGAGCTGCAGAACTATCTTGAAAGACTAGAAAACAAACAGATGAGAGTCTCCTACAAGCTTCAGCGGGTCGACAAAATACCATCCGCATTCAAGGGAAAAGTCTCAAAACTCCTTGAAAAAACAGATGAGCGCGGCATCTTGAATGACTTAACAAAAAGGTTTGATATTGAAAGAATCCTGGACAATGATATCGATAAAATATCCGGAGGAGAATTGCAAAGAGTGGCAATAACAGCCTCGCTGGCAAAAGACGCTGATATCTACTATTTTGACGAGCCTACTAGTTTTCTTGATGTTTTCCAAAGATTAGAAGTTTCAAAGACTATTCGCGAACTTTGCAAAGACAAGTCAGTTATAGTTGTTGATCATGATTTGGCAACATTGGATTTTCTTGCTGACAACATCCATATCTTCTACGGTGTGCCTGGTATTTATGGGATAGTTTCGGTTCCTTACTCAGTCAGGGTTGGGATTAATGCATTTTTAGATGGTTATATCAAAGAGGACAATGTAAGAATGAGGAAAGAATCTATTCACTTTCAGTCAACATTCATTGAACAGCAAGGTGGGATAGAACAGATAATAAGCTTTGAGAATATTAAAAAGAAACTTGGTAATTTTGAATTAACTGTAAAGGGCGGAGAGCTTTACAGACAGGAAGTGCTTGGGATATTGGGTGCTAACGCTCTAGGAAAAACAACTCTTGCGAGAATTCTGGCTGGAGAAATTAAATCAGACAGTGGTAAGATAAATGGTAAAATAAAGATTTCTTACAAATCCCAATATCCAAAAACAGATTTTGATGGGACTATACGTGAACTCCTAAAATCAGTAACAAATGAATTTGGAACAAGTGATTATAAATCAAGAATACTTCGACCTCTTGGCTTAGACAAACTCCTTGAAAAAAATGTTAACAAGCTTTCAGGAGGAGAGTTACAACGTGTGGCAGTGGCTGTCTCCTTAAGCAAAAAATCTGATGTCTATCTTTTGGATGAACCTTCGGCTTTCATGGATGTAGAACAAAGGCTAAACCTTGCAAAAATGATAAGAAATCTGGTTGAGAAAGATGAGACCTCGGCTTTAATAATTGACCATGATCTTTTATTTTTAAGCCAGATTTCAGATAAGGCAATGGTGTTTCTTGGAAAACCAGGAAAACAAGGTTATACAGAAGAGCCAGAATCAGTTGAAAATGCATTTAATAGATTTTTAGAACAAGTTCAGGTCACCTTCAGGAAAGATTCCCAAACAGGAAGACCTAGGGCAAATAAATTGGAATCACAAATGGATCAAGAACAAAAAAGTAAAGGGAAATACTTCATGAGTTAAGTAGTTAAGAATATAAGTCAGAAGAATATTTGATAATATGTTTAAAAGAGGTGTGGGAATGAGTATTTTAGTTTTAATTCTAATCAGTGTGAGTTTAGGTGCAGTTGGACAATCTTTACTTAAATATGGTTTAGATTCAATGGGAAAACTAGTTTTAAAAGACCTATTAGTTTTGAAGAATTTGATATCTTTTGCAACGAATATTTTCATCATAGGCGGTTTATCACTTTATGTTCTCGCTACTGGTATTTGGTTTGTTGTGCTGTCAAATGCAGATATAAGTTATGCATATCCACTAGTTAGTTTGGGTTATATAATAACTGCAGTAATTGGTAGGTTTGTTTTTAATGAGAATTTAACAGTAATGAGAATAACTGGAATCGGTTTAATAATAGCAGGTGCTTATTTAGTTGGCTCGAAAATTTAGAAAAAATATTATAAAAAAAACTCAAGAAATAGCTCCGTTTTTAATTTTATCAACAATGATTTTAGGATATTTTTTGGTTTTAAATATTCTTAGTATAGATAACTTGAACAGATTTAAGTACTCTGCTTTTGATATAGGTATATTCGATCAGGGAGTTTGGTTATTAAGCACTTTTGAAAAAGCTTTTGTTACAGTAAGAGGTTTACATATATTTGGTGATCATCTACAATTCATTCTTTTGTTTGTCACTCCATTTTACTGGATATGGAATAATATAAGGTTTTTGTTGATATTACAAACTTTTGGTTTAGCTATTGGAGCTGTCCCGATATATCTTTTAGCCAAACAAAAATTGAAAAATAAGTGGCTACCTTTAATATTTTCTTTTTGTTATTTAATGTACCCTGCTCTTCATTATCTTAATTTAGAAAATTTTCATCCATCTGCATTAGCTGTACCAATGATAATATTTTCATTTTATTTTCTAGAGAATAAGAAGTATAAACCTTTTTTAACATTTCTTTTTTTAGCTTTAATTTGTAAAGAAGAAATAGTAATAACTGCTTTTTTTATGGGGATTTACACTTTTTTTAAACATAATAAGAAACTTGGCATTTCTATCTGTTTATTTTCTCTTATCTGGTTATTTTTAGTTTTCAAAGTCATACTTCCATTTTATAATGATTTTGGTTATATCCATGTTGGATATGGTGCATTCGGGGAATTTGGAAAAAGTCCAACAGAAGCTATTTTTAATATGATAAAAAATCCAGCAAAAGTCGTCCAAAAAATAGCGACTGAACAAAATATTGAATATATTATAGATTTGTTTTTACCTACTGGATTTCTTTCTTTCTTTAGTCCAATAATCTTATTTTTAAGTTCTCCAGCAATATTTTTAAATTTAATTACTGGCTGGCCTTATGCACATTCTATTCAATATCACTATACAATTGCAATCATCCCTTTCATTTTCTTTTCCCTAATTTATGGATTTTCTTGGGTTAGAAAAAAAACAATGAAAATCAAAAAATATAATTTAAATAAAATTATACCCGTAATATTCATGGTAATTTTTTTAGTTTCTACAATCTATGGAAGTTTTGAGATAGATCACTACGATACATCAATCAGAAATATTGATAAACTTTTCAAATATAAAATAGGAGAATTTTTCAAAAAACAGGAAAATGACAAAATTAGATATGAAGCTATATCTCTTATACCAGATAATACTTCAGTTTCAGCATCTTATCTATTACTTCCACATTTAACACATAGAAAAATAATTTACATGTTCCCAAATCCATTTGAAGAGTCTTATTGGGGTCTAATGTATGGAAATTTTACTCCATCTACACCAACTCTTGTTACTGATTACATAATTGTAGATGATACTGTTAGTGATTCTGAAAAAGAAAGTATAATAGACCCATTCATAAATCAAAACCTGTATGAGGTTATTTTCAACGAGACTAACGTGATTGTCCTTAAAAAAACCTTGAATTAAAACTAGGTATTACTATGAGAAATGGAAAAGAACTTAAAAAAATAGCAATTGAATTTAGTATTTTGATTTTTTGATCATTTTATCATTTGGTCTCTTGAATGTTATGTTTGAGATAAAACCTTCCAGAAGTATTTTATTGCCAATATTATTTTTAATTTCTTTATTTGTAAAAAAATGTCAAGAAAATCATCTCAACCCAAATTTAAGTTCAAAAATATATCTTATTATCCTGAATGCTTCTGAAGCTGAAGATGTTGGTTTACCAGCCTTTCTTTTCTCAAAAACTATCGGAACCTCATAAATTTTATAGCCTTTCTTTTTTGCTTTATACATTATTTCTAGGTTTATTTTAAAACCAAGTGGGTTAATTCTCAAATTATCATAAACTTCTCTTTTGATTGCAGCAAAACCCGACATATTATCTTTTATCTTTAACCCAAGAACTAAAGAAGCAAAGTTTCTGTATACCCAACTAATTAACCTTCTATGTGTTTTGTCATTTGTTAACCCACCTTTCACAAATCTTGATCCAATAACTATATCAAAACTATTAATTTTTTTTAGCAATTTTAGTATATCTTCTGGTCTATGACTAAAATCTCCATCAATAGTTACTATAACATCCCCTTTTGCGTGATTAAGTCCTTCCATTATAGCATTCCCAAGTCCTTTGGATTTTTGTTTTATCACTTTTGCCCCGGGAATCTCTTCAATTTCTCCAAACTCTACTATAATAACTTCATGATCTAGGCTTTTCAGATTTTTATGAATTTCATATGTCAGTTCCCTCAAAAGTGGTTCATTTTTTGATGGTATTAAAACTGATATTTTCATGGGAATATATAGTTTATAATAACTTTTAAGCTTTATTGTATATTAATAATTATTATGAAGTCTTTCACGGTAATAATTCCGGTCTACAATGAGGAAAAATTAATAGTTAAAAATACATATAAATTAATAAAATTTCTTAGAAAAATAACAGAAAATTTCGAAGTAATAATTGTGAATAATGGTAGCATTGATAAAACAGTTGAACTTGGGAAGAGTCTTGAGAAAAAATATCCTAAAAAATTCAAGATTTTGTCTATAAAAGAAAAGGGACATGTTGGTTTTGCTTTTAGGAAAGGTGTGGAAAATTCAATTTATGATAAGATAATTTCTCTTGATATGGATTTAAGTATAGGCCTTGATTTTGTCCCAAAATGCATTGAACTCCTTGATGATTACAGTATAGTAATAGGAGCTAAGAAAGTTGGTAAACAAAATAGGAAATGGTTCAGAGTTTTTACAAGTAACATTTTTATCTGGTTAACAAGAAGTGTTTTGGGGATAGACTATGATGATTATTCAATGGCTGCAAAAGGTTACAGAAAAAAAGATATACAGAGATACTTAAATTACATTGATAAAGAATCGGCATATGTTTTTGAACTCATATATTGGGTAAAGAAAGAAAATAAAAAAATAATCCAAATACCTACTTCATGTCATGACACCAGAAAAAGTAAATTCAATATACTAAATGAATCAGTCTATCGTTTTAAAAATCTAATAAATTTATGGTTATTCAAGAGAGTGTAGATGATCAAGAATAAAATTCCGATAAAAGTTAAAATCTTTCCAAAAATTTCCCAAAAACCGGAACCATAATATAAAGTAACATTCTCATCATTGGGTATTATTAACATAAATGAAGGGGAAACAAGATAAACCTTTTCTGCCCCTTTAACTTTCCAATTTGGGTGATAAGAAACTTTAACAATATGTGGTGCTCCAATACAATCAGTTTTAAAAAATATCTCTTCATTCATAATTTCTTCTTGAATATTACAATTATTCTTTGTTGAGACTTTTTCAATATCCTTTAATTCTGTAATTTTTTGATAATTAAATGAATCATCTTTGGTGTAAATTATTGGGACATCTAGATACTCTTCTTTCTCGAACCATTCATAGAAAAATTTTTTCCAGTCACCTGAATAGGCAACTGGTTGATAATCTGGAACATATACGTAATTATTTTTGTTTGTTGTTAATTCATATATACTTAGGTCACCAGATTCTTTAACTAGTTTATATTGAGTATAATTTTTCAATTCTTCCTTTACTTCATCACTTATCGCAATAAAGTCTTTTACATTAAACATTTCTAAATGCTTAGTTCCCATAGTAAAATTACGTTGAGTACATGGAAAAGTTCTCCAAAAAGGACATGAATTCTCTTTTGATATTTCCGACTGAATATAAAAAATGTATGGTGAGGAAATAGAAGATTGCATAAATAAACCCTCTAATGTCGACCTCCCTGAAAATAAAGGCAATGATTCAAATGCCCTTGATGTTCCGTATTGATTATGTTTGCTCGAGTGTTCATAAACAACCCTAGGGTCTGATTGGTCTCCTTTGAGAAAATCATTAATTTCTTTGTAGTCAAACCATGTACTTTTTTCTTCAAATCCTTCGTAATTCCATTTTATCCAGTGAGGTATAAAACCAACATTTTCCTGTAAAAACCAAGCAATTATAAAGAATATAATTAATGGTAAAATCCACAATAATTTAAATTTTTTATCTATTTTTATTTTTTTAAACTTTATACTAAACAAAGATACGGGAATTATCATTACCAGACATTGAAAGAACGGAGCAAATCTTATATTAACGAGGTGAATTGGTTCTGCTATATAAAATAAAAAGATTGCACAAAGAACCGAAAATCCTAGATACAAAATCTTTTCTTCTTTTTTTATTAAACCTGTAACAACAGTTAGTATGGTCAACCCAAGAAATATGTTTAGTGGTAATGGGAATATTTCGTTAAAACTTACCTTCCAAAAATCAGCATATGTTGTTGTATATTTCATATTCATTATAAAAGGCAGTGACCAAAAAGAAAGCAATAAAAAGGCAATTAAATAAGTTTTAAACACATAAATGAAATTCTTAATAAAATTTTCTTTATTCAGTAATTCTTTTACCAGAAAAAATCCAGTACATAAAACAGCAAATATTCCTGGTATTATATGTGTTAAAACTATCAATGTAAATATAACAGAATTCAAAATCCAATGTTTATTTTCTTTTATTCCTTTGTAAAAAGTTCCAAGATAAAGAATAACTAACGAGAAACTAAAACTATATGAAAATTCACCTGCTAAGGTACTAGGTATATTTCCTCCCCACATGGAATTTGCTTCCATGAAGAGGAATGGTAAGATCAAAATAGCAGCTATTATTGGAAGAGGAAATTTAAATTTCATGAATTTAAAACAAAAATAGGTCATTAATGGCAAAAGAAAAGTCCCCATAAGTGTTACTATTTTAAAAGCAATTTCTAGTGGAATGATATAACTCATTATAACCATCAAAAAAAAACATGGAAAGAAATAAAATTGAAACATTGGCATTCCACCATACCACCCAGGAGCCCACCCAACAAACTTAAATTTTGGCATTAAATAATCTTTCATATATTTTGCTGGATAATAATCTGAAGCCATATCTCCTCCGGAAGTTATAGTTTTCATAAGAATGTACTTTATATCAATAAAACTGAGAATTAGAAAAAAAACTAGAGTTAGGATTATAATATCAACAAAGATTTTTTTATTCTTTAAAATTTTCATTCTTTTCACGTATAAATTTAAAATTTATCTTGTTTTTCAATAAATAAAAAACTAGAATAATTATAGATAAAGTTAATCCAACAATTGGTAACCATTTAGGTAAACTAAGTACATTACTTCCTTCAACAATCCTAACCATACCGCTAGCTAAACTAGAGTAATGATAATCATCCTCATATTCAATTGAAGCTAGAATAACATAACTACTTCCTTCCAAACCAGCAAAGTTAGAAATTTTGAATATAATTTCTTCTTCTTTTTTTGAGCCCACATTAATATTTTTTTCAGTTATATCTGATGAAAGTTCATTTGGCAAGATTAGTTTGACATCTACATTATGGTCAACTTGATCCATATTCTTAAGTTTCAAAACAAGATTTTTACTTCTTTTTTCACTAAGTTCAATATTCTCAAAAATTCCATTAATTCTTGAAGAATAAGGATTTTTGTAAGTCAGGGTAACAGGAGAAATTGAAGAGAAAGGATAACCATTTGCATCTGTGTATTCAGTCAATAAGACAACAGGATAGTTACCTTCTTTGAGATTATTTGTAGCAACAACAGACATTTCAGTTTCATATGGTTTATTGACATCTAGGGTACCAACATGAACAGGCTGAGAAGAAAAATTATCAGTGATCAATGAGACTTGAACATTATATGCTGACTCATCACCAGAATTGCTCAGAGAAACTTGGATCTGGCCTTGATTTTTAGAAAGAACATCAGTAGTAACAGATGTAGTCAAAGAAATAGTCCCTGCTAAAACTAAGCTAGGCATCAGGAAAATGAACAAAAGCGATGTCCATTTCATAAAAAGATTAATGAACGTTAGGAATTAAATACGTAATCCTCATCATAAAAGCCTTAATTTATCAGATAAAACCCCTCATTAAACAAAATAAACTTAAATATTAAAGATAGTAATAACTTAATACTTGAGAAACTTTTAAATAGTTTCCAATCATTATTTGTTTGAACTCTGTGATCAGTAGGGAGAGTAAGCATGCCAATCTTAAGCATGGCTTAAGTTTGTAGTCCTAGTTGGTGAAATTTGTTAGTGAGATATATGAACATGTGTGTGTTTTCTTCAACCAATTCCGGTTGATCCTGCCGGAGGATACTGCTATCCGGATTCGACTAAGCCATGCGAGCTGAGAGTCTTCGGGACTCGGCATACTGCTCAGTAATATATAGTTAACCTAACCTAAGGTCAGGAATAATTTCGGGAAACTGAAGCTAATACCTGATAGACATTCTGGTCTGGAATGATAGAATATCTAAAGGTCCGCCGCCTTAGGATGGGACTATAACCTATCAACCTGTTGGGGGTGTAAAGTACTCCCAAAGTTATAACGGGTACGGGCCATGAGAGTGGAAGCCCGGAGATGGATTCTGAGACATGAATCCAGGACCTACGGGTCGCAGCAGGCGCGAAACCTTCACTATGCATTAACGTGCGATGAGGGAATCTGGAGTGCTTATGCTTTGCATAAGCTTTTGTTAAGTTGAAAAAGCTTGGCGAATAAGGGGTGGGCAAGACAGGTGCCAGCCGCCATTCTATAGAGTTAATAACTCTTGGAACGGTAAGCGGTAATACCTGCGCCCCTAGTGGTATCCGGTTTTAGTTGGTCTAAAGCATCCGTAGCCGGTTTTGTTAGTCCCTAGTGAAATCTATTGGGAAACTGGTAGGCTTGCTGGGGATACTGCAAGGCTTGGGACTGGGAGAGGGTAGAGGTACTGCTGGGGAAGGGGTAAAATCCTATAATCCCAGTGGGACCACCTGTGGCGTAACTTATTCAAATTTGTTACATAGAAGGCGTCTACCTAGAACAGGTCCGACGGTGAGGGATGAAACCTAGGGGAGCGATCGGGATTAGATACCCCGGTAGTCCTAGGCGTAAACGATGCCCACTTGGTGTTACAAACCTTACGAGGGTTTGTAATGCCGGAGCGTAGGTGTTAAGTGGGTCACCTGGGGAGTACGACCGCAAGGTTGAAACTTAAGGGAAAGAGAAGAAGCCCGAAACTACACTTAAATATAATAAGACTCAATAACATTCTATGAACGCAAATATAGGCTATCTACTTGGAGCTATGAGAGATGCTACAGTTGATTTTAGAAAAGGCAAAAACTATGAAGTTAAGATATCCCAGAAAAACAAGCAATGGTTACAATTGATTCAGAGTATTTTTAACAAAGAATTTGGAAAAGAAGGTCGAATAACACGACATATGAAAGGTTATTGGATATTAAGAATAAATGATAAGCAACTAGTTACAAAAATTATAGAGATTTCTGGGATAAAGATTCCTCAAGAAAATTGGGGTACTCCAGAAGACATAAGAAATTGCAGTGATAAGGAAACGATAACAAGTTATATAAGAGGGTTTTTCGATGCGGAAGGAGGTCTTCCAAGAAAAATAGATATTGATTCTCAGAAATATATAATTTTTAGCCAGAAAAACAAGGAGTCACTTGAATTCATTAGAAAAAAATTACAAGAAATTAAAATAGAACCCACTAATTTAACAAGATGTGGTGGAGTATGGGAATTCAGAATTACAAAAAAGAAATGTATTATAGAGTTTATAGAAGTTATCGGAAGTTTTCATCAAGACAAAGTTGAAAAATTTAAAATTTTAATGGGTATTCTTCTCCCCTAATTGGCGGGGGAGCACATAAGGAGTGGAGGCTGCGGTTCAATTGGATCCAACGCCGGAAATCTCACGGGGATCGACAGCAGGATGAGGGTCACTCTAAAGGGGTTACCAGACAAGCTGAGAAGTGTTGCATGGCCATCGTCAGCTCGTACTGTGAAGCGTGCGGTTAAGTCCGTTAACGAGCGAGATCGACATCCTATGTTGCTAACTCGAAAGAGTGCACTCATAGGAGACCGCTAGTGATAAACTAGAGGAAGGTGTCGGCAACGGTAGGTCAGTATGGCCTGAATTTCCCCGGCTACACGCGGCCTACAATGTATGAGACAATGGGTTGCAACTCCGAAAGGAGAAGCCAATCTCCTAAACTCATACTAGGTACGGATCGAGGGTTGTAACTCACCCTCGTGAAGCTGGAATTCCTAGTAGACAAACGTCATTAAATCAGAGAATAAAAATGAACTCTGATGTGGAGTCGTTCGTCGAATATGTCCCTGCTTCTTGCACACACCGCCCGTCAAGCCATCCGAGTGGAGTCCAAATGAGGCGCTCTCTTGTTGGGAATGTCGAATTTGGGTTTCGCGAGGGGGGCTAAGTCGCAACATGAAAGTTCAGTCGTGTGCTGGCTTTCTTGCACAGGTAGCCGTAAAGTCATCAGGAGAATTAATCGAAAGTAACCAGAATATTCTGCCTTGTTGCATTCAAATGTGTTCGCACGTTTCAGAATGAAACTGGTTTATTGGGTATCTCTTGTTGGCTCGGCAACGGGAACGTGCGGCTGGATCACCTCCTTTATATTTTACTAACAAACACCAAACACTAGGACTACAGAAGGTATTTTCCTGAGATTGTATCATTTGTAGCCATAAAAATACTTTTTCATCTAAAATATAACTGATTAAAACTTTAGATGAATTTTTGTGGGATATGGAGTGTTTTTTAGCACCATATATCATTTTTAGTCCCTTCTTTCAGCTGTTCATACAAACATTACCCTCTACAAAAACATCTATACCTTGAAATCGATATTTTAATTAGTGGTGGGAATGAGAGAAATTACCCCAGATATTGCTTGGTTTATTGGTATTACTATCGGAGATGGTAGTTTATCTGGTAGAATGGTTAGACTTTGGAATAATGAAGAATTTCTGATTAATAAATGGATCGAAGTTTTGAATAGTAGATTTGATATCCCAAGGGAAAAAATAAAAATAAGGAGACTCAAAAGTAATAGAAATGGGTTCAAGAGAAATAAAGAAACTATAGAATCTACTGTAAATTCCACTATTTTTAAGAAGAGAATAAAAAAACTTTTCGAAAATGTGTTGGTAGCGAGTAATGTAAATATATCAGGACCAATTCTTCAGGGAATCTTCGATGCAGAAGGGTCTGTTAATGGAAGATGTGAGGTAGTCATCTGGCAAAAAAAGGATAGACAAGGAGATTTGATAACCGAGTTTATGAAATCACGATTAAAAGAGATTGGAATCAAATTTGTAGTACAGAACAATGATAATTTTCACATAATTCTCATTCCAGGGGGGTTTAGGAATCATGATAATATTAGAAAATTTTCAGAATTAATTGGTTTTTCACATCCAAAGAAAAGAAAATGGTTGGATCTCGATCTGGAGATTCTTTCGCTTAATAGGAAAATAACAGAAAAAGAAATGATTCAATTTCTGGAGAGAGTTGAAAGTGCCACAGTAAATGATATGGTAGTAAATTTTAAAGTAATAGAACATAGAATCAGACATTGTCTCAGAAAACTGGAGATGAAAAATAAAATAATAAAGACCAATATCTGGCCAAGAAGATTTCTTGTTCTTAGAGCATCATAGTGTTATTTTGTTGGAAACTATTTTCTTTTATTAACTTTAGTCACTAATTTAGCTCATGGAAAAGGAATATTGGCTTGTTGTAATCTCAGGTATTTTTTCTGGTTTTGTTGTTTTTGGAGCTGGGATTCTCGCTGAATTAGGATTTTCTTTTTATCAAATATCAGTATTGCCTAGTTTGTTTACGATAGTTTTGTTATTCCCATTCGTAGTTTTTAGAAAGGAATGCAGAATAAGAAATGAGATGGTTAAACTTTATGTTTTCTATGGGTTAATCAGCGCTTTTCTAGCTTTTTCCCAGTGGCTTCCTATTTTTTTGGGAACACCAATATCTATTATTGTTTTACTGTTGTATACACAGCCTTTGTGGACAGTGATCTTAAGTAAATTTTTAATGAAAGAGAAATTGACAAAATTAAAGATTCTTTCGATGATTATTGTCTTGCTTGGGGTTGTTTTTATTGTAAATCCCCTTAATATCCAAAAGATTGGCAGTTTTACTGGGGTTATATTATCTCTTCTGGGGGGATTTTTGCTATCATTATGGGTTATATTAGGGAGGGTTGCTGGGAAAAAGGAATATAATCCTATAACAACAAAGTTTTCTAATATCCTATTTTATGTTATTTTTATGCTAATATTTTACCCCATTGTTTCTATCTTCATCAAAGACGCCTCAATAATAAATCTTTCACTTAATTTTCCGATTATTTTTTGGCTCTATTTTTTGATTTTTGAAATATTGGCAGGCTTAATTCCCCATATATCATACTACATTGGTGTAAAGAAAGTCACAGCGTCAGATGCTGGGATAATTTTATTACTTGAACCTGTCAGCGCAGCTATTCTTGCAGCTATATTTTTAGGCCAAACTATTGCTTCAAACGTTATTATTGGTGGATTTCTCATATTGATTGCAAACTATCTTGCGATAAAAGAACGGAGTTGAAAAAAGGAACGGAGAGGTTATTTTATAAACTTTTATTATCAAATTAAGTTAGTTATGGGCTGATAGATCAACTCGGTAGATCGTCTGGTTTGCATCCAGAAGGCTGGGGGTTCAAATCCCTCTCAGTCCACTAATAACCAATTCTTTATTTCAGAAATTATTCCGGTGTAAGAAACTTTATAATCGGCTTCGCAAATATTGTCAATGCCATCGCTATGCTGAATCCATGCTCGATCGTTGGTATGGTAATATTGTGGGCATATTCAAGAATAGCGGTATCTCTTGGGACGAGTTCATCCCCAAATCTAGGAGTCACTGTCATAATTCTTGAGCGGTCTGCTTTGCTAAGCTTTGATTCCATACTTTCAAACAACAGGACAGATTCCTTAAACGCAGGGCTAGAGCTAGTCCTATTTTCAAAAGACCTGAAGCCGGTATATTTCCCTAGTCTGAGCCTGCCGCAAACATTCACAACATGATAAACTTTTTTTCTTCTTTTAACAAATGCATTCAATGCTGCACTTGCGCCAGCGCTGGTTCCAATCAATGAAACTGTCTCCTGAGAGGAAAGGATATCAATTGTTTTTACAAGTTTTGCTAATTTTTGCTGAAAATTCTCCTGGTCATGCCATCCAATCGACACTATATGAGGGGTTATTCCATGCTTATTCCACCAGTTGGTTATTATCCGCAGCTTATTTGTATCGTCCCCCAATCCAGGGATAATTATCACATTGTTAGAGTTCATGATTATATTTCCCATTAGTGATTTCTTATTCTTTGATTTTAATCCCCCAGAAACTGATAACACCTAACAACATCAGAACAGATGAAGCCAGGAAAGATATGGACGGTCCTACTGTCTCATAGAGGAATCCGCTTATTATCGGCCCGAAAATCATGGTCAGGCTTATGTAAGAAGCGAAGATGCCGAGGTATTTGCCATACTGATCCACTCCTTTAGTAAGCAAAGCCCGTATAGTCGGGTTGAAAATTCCATTACCAAAACCAAACATTGTAATCCCAAGCATCAAAAAGAGGAGTTTGAATTGGACAAAAGGCATCAAAAACAACAGGAACAGCCCTATCATATCAGCAATTAAAGATATTTTTATTAGCGGCTTGTCCCCGTATTTCTTCTCCAATTTTCTCAGAAAGTAGACCTGCATCAGAATACTGATTAAACCTATGTAGCCGAATAAAAGGCCGTTCTCCCTTTCCTGAAAGCCGAGAAGCTTTTGGTTGTACAAAGAGAATACTGACTGCATACCAGAAAATGCCAGACCGAAAAAGATGGATGTTATTATTATTTTTGCTACAAAGTTATTTTTTAAAACAGAAAACATTTGCTTGAAACTGTATTTTTCGACCTCTTTCCCCTTAACTGTAGTTTCAGGAAGCTTCAAATAAACGAGGATTGAAGCCCCAGTTGCCATTACCGCCCCAAATATCCCCGGAAGCATTATGTTTATGTGTCCTAGCAAGCCGCCGATAGTAGGGCCAAGCATGAAGCCTAAGCCAAAAGCAGCCCCTATGATTCCAAACGCCTTTCTCCTCTCTTCTTTTGAGCTTATGTCTGTGATATATGCTTGAGCTGTGGAGATATTTCCTCCAGTTATGCCGTCGATTATCCTTGAGAGGAACAGGATGTAAATGCTGCTGGCAAAAGCTAAAAACAAATATCCTACCGCCGATCCCAACTGGCTGATTATTAGAATAGGCTTTCTTCCATATTTGTCTGAAAAATGTCCTAGTATAGGCGTGAATATAAAAGACATCAATGAATAAGCCGTAACCATGGATGTTATTATTATTGCGTTGCTTGTGAATTTCTCGGCATAGAACGGGAGCAAAGGCAAAACTATTCCTACGCCTAGCAAATCCAGAAACACAATCAAGAAGATCGTTGCATACTTGAAATTGAATTTTGGCATAGTCCAATATGTTTAGCTTCACAGCTTAAAAACTTTAGGAATGTTCTCTAATCGCGTTATAGACAGGGATTTCTATGAAATTTAAAGGTCTCATTTAAGAGGATCAAGAATTTATTGACCTGAGACAAATTCATATCATGGAACTTTCTGCAATAGATAACAAAAAACAAATGTCTAATTCTGAAATCATCAAAAAATATAAACAAGGTGAAAGGAATTTCTCTGGAATAAGATGTGTTGGTAGATGGTTTGATGGGCAAGACCTTACTGAAATTGATTTATCGGGGTCTGACTTGAGCTTCTCTAATTTTAGCAACTCAACATTAATTGGGTCTAATTTCACTGGGTGCAATCTTACTTGGTCTGATCTGAGCAGGGCGAACCTGAAGGGAACAATTTTCAAGAACTCAAACCTCTCCTGGTCAGCAATAATCGAAAGTATAATCGATACAAAGACGGATTTTAGTGGTGCCGATCTCAGTTATATTGTCGCTTTTAACACGAACATCAACTCTGCTAAAATTGATGGTATAAAAATGGTAAGTGCCGTATTGAGAATAACTGACATAGGCTCTAACCCTAATTTTGCCTTAAAACAGTTGGAAAGAGCTGATATACCAGATTCTTTGAAGCAGATGATTAGAAAACAAGTTATAGAAATAAATGAACTCGCAAATAGGATAAAGGGTCTTTTACCTAGGTCTTACAAGGATGAAGTCAGAACTATGCCAGCCAGGGTTGATTCTGAAACCACAGAAATAGGTTCAACCTATGCTGGGAAATCTGCTTATGATGAAATGAGTGCCTATGTTTCCAGAGACGCTTATAAGCGTAAAACAAGCTATGGATGACTAATTTCAGTTAAGAGACAGAAAAACTTATAAGTTTTGCCTCATTTTCAGGCTAATGCATAAATATCTAAACTCTTTTATGATTCTTATGTTTCCTGAGATCAAATTCAAAGACTGCGATCATAGAATTGCCAAAAAACTGAAAAATGACCTCTTATCACTAAAAGAACCTATCCTAGACTACTCTCCACTGGACTTCAACAAAGGAAAACTCGACAGGATAAGGGTCAGGGTGTTCAAATTCCCAAGGAAAGAAACCTGCAACGAGTTCTTCATAATCATCGGCAACAAGAAGTATGTCTGCATTAACTCCTCACTACTTAAAAACAGGTATTATTCAGGTCTGCAGCATGCTTTGCACGGTATAGCACACCATTTCTCTCACTTCAGGAATGAGATATCAGACGAGGTTTTTTGCGAGTTTGTCTCCTATTCTGTCCTGAAAGAAATGCTTGAAAATAAAGGAAAGAAATTCCAGAGGAGGATTATAAGGAGTGTAATGAGGTCGTCCCCGAAAGAATACAACATCTACTACAGGATTGCAAGAAAACTGGATGAAAAGGAGGAAGACGCCCTTTTAAAGCTGAATTTCCAAGCAAAAAACAGGAAAATCTCAAAAGTAAAAGAAAAAAAGATATTTTCGCGCCTGCTCAAAACAAAAATTCACCAATACGACTACGTGATCAAAGAGATGCCGGAATTAGAGAATGGTTTCAGGAAAGTATGAAAAGTAAGGTATTTATTTTTAACAAGACATCTTTGATTGTACGTGTTTAGCTCCTTACACATTTCAATAATTCTTCTCTAGTATTCAATCCATGTTGTTTCCATGTTGCTATGCAAGTCATCATTCTTTCATGTATTTGAGCGCCCCTTTCATTTCTGTATGTGCCTATGATTTTCCTATGAATTACATGCTCTCTTAATGCTCTTTCTGCAATATTATTTGTGGGTTCAATAAGTGGATTAGTGACAAAGTTGAACCAGTAATTCGCCCCGTTTCTGATCTTTATCACAAATTTTTGAACATCTTTTGACTGATAATTCTTGTTTGCCAATTCTCTCAAACTTTTTTCAGCATTCATTTTCAGGATGATCCGGATATGATTTGGAGGGCCTTTATCAAGAGTTGTTTTCAGGTTTTTATACAATTCATGAAGCTTATCTGACAATAGTTTGGCTTCTTCATTCTTTCTGGACAAAAATTTAGCTTCTCTAAGAAGATGTGCCCAGCACCTCTGGATGTTGCGAGTGAAGTTTGGATAGGCTTTCCAACCATCACAGATTATTGTGCCTGAATAGTCTTTTCCAAGAACTTCTTCAACAACATTCTTTCCCCTGCTTTTTCTCACTATAGATAAAGTCCCTATTGCTGTCACGAATATCCATATCCAATACTTCTTCCCATCTACTTTGAGCCCTGTCTCATCGGCATAAACAAATCTGGAATTTCTTGTTCTGAGCATTATTTGGTTGTAGGCATTTTCCAGCTTATCGCCCACTCTTCTTGTGAAGTCAAGGATTGAAGCAGGCGTTATCTTCAAGTTGTATTGCCTTTCCAATGCTTCCTGTATTTTCCTGTATGGCAATCTGTCCTGGAATTTCATCAATGATACTTGTGCCAGAGTATTGTTGCCAAAATCACCTTCTTCTGGCAGGTCTCTGTGTTTCGTGTTGAATGTTTTCCCACAATGTTCACATTTGTAAAAATTCACTAGGTATCTGGTTATTTTGGTTTGAACAGGCTCTGGAATATCTTCTATTGCCCTTGATTCTACCCTTAATCTTGTTATTGACTGAGAATTGCAATAAGGGCATTTCTTTGATGTTAATGCAATTGTTCTTGATGGTTGTTTTGTTTGACGCGTTATCCCTTCATGACCATAAGACCTTCCAGATTTCTTAGGATTCTCAACTTTTTCTCTTTTTACAAAATTCTTTGAAGGAGGTGTATGTGCATTTTCAAATGTCAAGAGTCTTCTTTTCAAGTCTTCTATCTCTTTTTGAAGTTTTTCAAAATGGGGTTTGCATTTGTCGCAAATGTTGTTATCAAAATTATCCATTCAAAATACTTAGAAACACGAGAATTTCGTGATTTCTATTGTGTAGGAAATAGGTCAGCTAAACACGTACCTTTGATTCTATGACGACTAACCTTCACAAAACCTATCATGATGGAGCTCAGGGTGCAGTTAGAAGACCAGCATATGCTGTTTTGAACAAACCGGGGGATTCTGTATGGATGGGTTTTCGGGATACAGGTGAGGGAAATAACTATCCTTTTTTTCGAGAAACTCCGTCTGGTTTTGAAGTAGTCGACATTTTAGGAGCCCATTATTTAAAATTATTTGATTTGGATGGGTGGATGGATGAAATAGGTGGATTTCCATAAGAAATAATTCGTTGCCTCCAGGATTTGAATTGAAATTTGGCTCAGTAAATCAGACATTAATCTATACTGGCGATCATATAAGATTTAATCTAAAATACGGAGCAAGAAAAATTGAAGTGAATTATAGACCAGATGTTCAACTACTATTTTCCTAGCAATCTATTTATATCTTCATCTATCAATATTATTCTTGTAAATCAAGGTGCTTTTATGTCAACCCAAAGTTAGCATTGGTACCTTTGACTACTTTTGGCTGTGATATACGAACTGTCTCTCTGATTTCAAATGACGAGAAAGGACACCATTTGAGCCAAAAAAAACATTATGCGACTCTTTGAGATGCTGCGAAGGGTTAAGGGAAGAAAGTCAATGACGAAAGGAGACGTTTATGATTCTATCATAGGTTTACCAACAGCAAAAATCTAGGTCAAAGATTCTGTTTGGCGGATGGTTAGGTTTCGGTAGAGATGAAGGACGTGGTAAGCTGCGAAAAGGTTGAGGTAGGCGCACGCAGCCTTTGATCTCAACATCTCTCAATTGGAAATCCTGCCTCTCGGGGCATTCCGAAAGGAAGTCTGACGCGGGGAATTGAAGCATCTTAGTACCCGCAGGAAGAGAAATCAAACGAGATGCCGTTAGTAAAGGCGATTAAAAGCGGCATAGGGCAAACCGAACTTCTGATGAAAGTCAGTAAGGATGTGGAGTTAAAGGACTTGGGCCTTCCCTAACTTGTTAGCTTAAAGTTCTCTGGAAAGAGATACCAAAGAGGGTGATAGTCCCGTAGAGTAAAGCAAGAAGGGAAATGCCAAGTATCCTGAGTACCGGTCTTTAAATATAGATCGAGAATTTGGGTGGCATTGACATCCAACCCTAAATATAACCGAAGTCCGATAGTGAATTTAGTACCGCGAGGGAAAACTGAAAAGTATCCTTAACGGGAGATGAGAAGAGCCTAAAGCCAAACAGATATAGACAGTTGCGGCATGAAAGTTAATCAATGTTGCAACATCCGTTTTGAAATTAGAGTAAGGTGAAAAACTTTATACAATATTTTTTGTATAATATTAATGGTGACAATGACAGAAATTACGAATGAGATTGCATATTTAGTGGGTTTTATACTAGGAGATGGTGATTTTTCTCTTATATCAATCCATGGAAAAAACCAATGTAAAATATTTTCCGAAAAAGTGGGGTTTAAACACCCATCTAAAAGTATAAAGTTGAAAAACCTTCTCTAACAAAAGGAATGGGTCAGGGAGTTTATTCCAGTGGTGAGGTGAAAGCCTTAGCGAAAGCGATATGAGCGTAGCTTGCGTGGCTCAGGGTATGATAAGTGCCTATAAATCACTGGGATAAGACCCGAAGTCTGTTGATCTAACCCTTGGCAGGTTGAAGTCTGGCGAAAGTTGGATGGAGGACCGTTACCGGTGATGAGGACCAATCTCTCGGGTGACCTGGGGTTAGGGGTGAAAAGCCAATCGAAACAGACAATAGCGGGTTCCTTCCGAAATGCATCTTAGTGCAGCCTGGCCTGAGGTAGATAAGAGGGTAGAGCTACCAATTGGATTGTCAAGGGTCGAAAGGCTCAGCTTTCCTGTTAAACTCCGAATCTCTTATCGCCTTAGAAGGCCAAAAGTGAGGGTTCCCGGGTAAGCCGGGGTCCCGAGACGGAAAAAACCGCGACCAGGGTTAAGGTGTTTAAATATCAACTAAACGATGAAAGATATCCAAAACCTCAGACAGTTGGGAGGTAGGCTCAGAAACAGCCATCCTTTAAAGAGTACGTAACAGTTCACCAACCGAGGTTTTAGGTTCTGAAGATGGAAGACACTAAGTTGATTACCGAGACCTTGGACTCTGAAAAGAATGTGGTAGGAAGGCGTCCTTAATGGGTAGAAATAGGGTTGTGAAATCCTGTGGACCGTTGAGGAATGAAAATCCTGATGCGAGTAGCAGCATAAGTCGGGTTTGAACCCCGACCGTCTTAAGGGCAAGGGTTTGCCAGCAATGTTGATCATCTGGCAGTAAGTCGATCCTAACTCAATTCCTAACCGTTTTTGGGGAAAGGGAAATCGGTTAATATTCCGATACCATGAAAATACGCGTGGCAACACAAGTAAAAATCAGACACTTTGGGATAGGCGAACGCGAGTCAGCTGTCGAAATTTGGGGAGATTCATCAAGAAGAGAACCAAAAGCAGACAGAAGAGCTTCTCTTATGGGAAGTTTTGCTGATTCCTAGAGTCAATGAAAATGGTTTTTAAAGGATTTTTCGTGATCGTACTCAGAATCGACACAGATGCCCTTCTCTGAGAAGGAGAAGACGTCTAGGTTAACTCGGTTCAAGGAATTAGGCAACAATAGCCCTGTATCTTTGGTATAAGGGGTGCCTGAGGTCCTTCACGGGATCCCAGGTCGCAGTAACAAGGAGGAGGCGACTGTTTAACAAATGGAAAAAATTGTTTTTTTATCCAGTTAACAAACATAGGGGACTGCCAGGGAGAAATCCTTAGTATAGTCCCTGAGGCCTGCCCAGTGCCGGTGTGTCAAAGTTGGTTTCAACCAACCTAAGCCCCGGTAAACGGCGGCGGTAACTCTGACCGTCGTAAAGTAGCGTAATCCCTTGTCGATTAAATGTCGACCCGCTTGAATGGCTTAACGATCTCCTCGCTGTCTCGAACTGAGGCCTAGTGAGACTGTCTTGTGGTGAATATACCACAGACCTTCAATGGGAAACGAAGACCCCGTAGAGCTTTGCTGTAGTCTGGTGCTGTATTATGGTTTTGCATGCAGAGTGTAGGTAGTAGTTGCTAATGCTTGTCTCTCGGGGCAAGTGGAGACGACAATGGAACACTACCCTTGTGAAAGCATAATGCTCACCGCGACAGTGGGACAATGCTAGATGGACAGCTCGGCTGGGGCGGTACTCCGTTGACAAATGATCAACGGAGCCCAAAGGTCAGCTCATCCCGGACAGAAATTGAGATAACTTTATTACACTCTACTCACTATATATGTATATGAAGAAAATAATTCAACTAGAAGAATTTCCAGATACAATATATTTGAGTTTAAGTGACTCTGACCACAAAAAACTTTGGAAAAATTTGTTAAAAAATATATCGATAAAACAAGTGGCGGAAGAATTTAAAATTCCAGTGAGAAATTTGTACAAATACAAAGAAGGCGATTCTGGTTATCCTTTAGCAATACTAAAGAAACTACTCAAAAAAACAAAAATAAAAATAAATCAAGCTAATATTAAAACTCAAAGAAACAGTAATTCGATGAAAATAAAAATTCCAATTAGAATCACAGAAAAATTTACAGAATTTTTAGGATATTTATTTGGAGATGGCGGGATAGACCATCAATTTGGAGTTCACTTTACAACAAATGATAAAAAGAGTTTAAATCAGTTTGACAATTTAGTAAAAGAAGTCTTTGGTGATATAGAAAAACAAGAATATGATTATGGAACAAGAATAACATATTATTACCCAAAAATACTAGGAGTTTTATTGAGTGAAATTTTCAAAATTCCTAAAGGTAACAAAGTAGATTCGGATATAGAAATTCCAGATGATATTTTAAATTCAATGAATTCTAAAATGAAAAGGTCTTTCATAACTTCATTTTATATCTGTGATGGTTGTTCAGATTATATAAGAATAGTTCAAGGAGGTAAGAATCTAGAAAAACCACCAAAAATATTAACTCAAATACAAGAAATGATTCGAAGTTTTAATTTTAATTCTGCCATAATAAAACCATCATCAATCTACTTTACATCCAAAACTAAAAGGAGAAGGTGGGTTTTAAACATATCTGATCAAAACGAAAGAAAAAAATTTAAAATTATATTTTTACCGAGTTATCTCAACTGAATATCGGGAGTAGAGTGCAAACGCAAAAGCTGGCTTGACTGGATTCTGCCTAATAAGGAATCCAGCCGCGAAAGCGTGGGTTAGCGATACATCGTGCCACTCTTAATGGGTGCCGGTGGTATCAGAAAAGCTACCTCGGGGATAATGGATCTTAGAGATCTAACCCGTAAACCGCTAAGAGCTTCACTAGTTTGTTCTGTAAACTAAATTAGTGACTGGTCTAAATTCGAAGGATTTGAGATCATAATTTTAAGGTCTCAGATCCATACCCTAAAGAGAGTAAGCTTTAAAAACTCTCCCCTAAAATGGAGTCGTGGCCTCCGAGAGTTCACATCGACGAGGCGCATTGCTTCTCCGCTGTCGGCTCCCCCCCTCCTGGCTGTGCAGAAGCAGCCAAGGGTGCAGGTGTCCACTGATCAAAGGGGGACGCTAGCTGGGTTCAGAACGTCGTGAGACAGTTCGGTCGCTATCTATTGAAGGTGTTGTCTGTCTGAGAGTAAGGAAGCATAAGTACGAAAGGAACATGCTCCCGCAGCCTCTGGTGGATCGGTTGTGATTGCATTGCCGAGTAGCTACGCTGTAACGGATAACCACTGAAAGCATCTAAGTGGGAAGCCGCACTCAAAAATAGACAGACGTTCGCAATGCTGTGCGGCAACGTATGGTTTTGCGGCGAAGACTCTCATAGATTATGAGGTTGATAGAGCAGTGGTGTACGCACCAAGAGTTCGCTCGAGGTGTTCAGCCTACTGCTACTAATCGTTTGAGTGACCTAGATTGCTAAAGTTGGTAAACCTGTGATAATTTTTTTCTTGAGAATTGAGTTAGCGTGAGCTGTATTTTGCTTCGCTATCGCTACGCAGTTTTTCAGGACGTTGGCTACCTCACTGGCGTTCGGGTATAATTTTTTTGAATTAGACGTAAGTAGATACAATTCAAATTATTATTTGTGAGGCTCAAAGAAATTTTGATAGAAGGAAGAAAAGTAAGTTATTTTGATGGGGATTCAGGGTTCCCTATTCTGATACTTCATGGATGAAATAAATAAAAAAATGGTTCTTCATTGATTTCTGGGAAAAGAATTTCACAAAACAAAAGAAACCAGCAGCTTCAGATAAAACCTATCTCAAATCTATTACTAAAAATCAACCTCAAATTAACCAATAACAAAATTCAAATCAAATTTTAGGTTTTAGGATGCATTTCATTCACTTTTTCTCTATTTTAGGTAATTTCAGCATCCCAATAATCCTAGAAGAGCCAAAAAAACTATCTCATCCCCAGCAATGTCTTCAATTCCATTATATGCTCCTGCTCATCCATGATTATATGCCTTACTTCATGCTCTAATTTCAAAAACATATATGGCAAGTCTTTTTTGTCTTCTTTCACTTTTTCCATTACTTTTGCGTAAAAGTCAACAGCCTCTATCTCTCCTTTCAAATTGGCTTTTAGGATTTGTTCTATTGTTTTTGCAGATTCTGTTTTTGCTATTCCCATTGATGGGACCCCGCCGAGATAACTGCCGACCAACTCTTTGATTTTTTCTTGATGCCCTTTTTCGTCGTTTGCAATCTCTTTTAGCCCTGCAATGATAGGTTCTGAATTCAACCCCTCTACCAACTCTGCATGGCTCAAATATTGAACAAATGCTTGATGCTCCATTTCTAAAGCTCTATTCAACATATCTATTATTTCTTTCTTTGGCATTAATTTCACCTCATTTATTATTTAGTCCATTTCTACTTTTTTTGGACATAACCAAAATATACCGCATGATATCCCAGTTGTTTCATTGTATGACCCTCTAGGTTCTTCTAATTTATAGGTGCTGCTTGACCTTTGTAAATAATCTTTGGGATCATCAAACCATTTTACCATACTAATCGCCTAAATTTTTCCAACTAAATCCAATCCTGGCTTCAAGGTTTTTTCACCTGGCATCCAATTTATCGGACATACTTGGCCTTTGTGTTCTGATACAAATTTTGCTGCTTCTAGTTTTCTTATCAACTCATGCGAGCTTCTTCCTATATCATTGTCATGAAATTCATATGCTTTAATAACACCATCTGGATTTATCAAAAATGTCGCCCTCAAAGATAATCCTTCATTCTCGATTAAAGTTCCGTAACTTGCAGCTACTCTTCTTGCCGGGTCTGAAAGCATTGGAAACTTTATTTTTTTGATTGTCTCAGAATTATCATGCCATGCTTTGTGAACATAAGCTGTGTCAGTGCTTACAGAAATTATTTCTGCCCCTAATTCTTTGAATTTTTCGTATTTGTCGGCTAATTCACCAAGTTCTGTCGGGCAAACAAAAGTAAAATCTGCCGGGTAGAAGAATAATACAACCCATTTTCCTTTGTAGCCGCTTAGACTAATCTTCTTCATCTTTCCGTCGATAAAAGCATCTTCCCTAAAATCAGGTGCTTTCTCATTTATTTTAACCATTTTTATCAGCCTCCTTTAAATTCACCCTCAAAAACAAATTCTGATACTTTTTTTCTGCCTGATGGATATTCGTTCTTTTGCATTTCCTCTGGCAGATCTTCTTTCTTCCCTGGCTTCCCTACTGCAGCAATAGCTTCTACCTGATAACCTTCTGGTGTTTTCAATTCCTTTTTTGCTTTATCATAATCGAAGCCTTGCATCCCATGAACAACTAATCCTTGAATAGAGCCTTGAAGCGCAAAGTTTTCCCATGCAGCTCCAGTATCGAAAGAATGCGTCATCGCTGGGCTTCCGTTGTGGTCAAATGTTTTTTTGGAGATTATTAACACGAGGGCAGAAGCATTTTTTGCCCAAGATTTGTTGAAATCACCAAGAAGATTAAAGAATTTTTCCCAGTTTTTCGTGCTTTTCATAGCAAACAGAAATCTCCAGTGCTGGTTGTTGTATGAAGAAGGCGCCCATCTTGCTGCTTCAAATAAAGTCATCAACTCTTTTTTAGTTATTTCTTGCCCAGACATAGCTCTAGGAGACCATCTATTCACGAATATAGGATCGACCTCGCATTCTGGCTTTCTATATTTGTTGACTTCAAGCTGCTTTAACATTTTTACCGCCTTTGCATTTTTTGCAGATGCCAAAAATTTTCACACTAGCAGACTCTGGCTCAAAATCTTTAATCTTAATCTTATTTAGGGGTATTTTTATTCTATTTTCAAACAAATCTATTACTTTTCCGCATTTCTTGCAGACGCAATGCTGATGCAGCTTTGTGTCGGCGTCAAACCTGTACTCCCCATTTACTTCTAGCCTCAAAATATCGCCTTTTTCTGCTAATAAATTAAGGTTGCGATATACTGTTGCTAGTGTTATAGCCGGTAGTTGTTTTTTGACTTCACTGAAAACCATTTCTGCTGATGGATGTTTTTTTGTTGTTCTGAGGTAATCCAGGATCTTTATTCTCTGATTTGTCATTCTATTCTTCATAAAGATCACTTAATAATAATCATTATTAATTATATATTATTATTAATTAAGCATTTAACCTTTTATCCGCAAATTTAATATAAAGAAAAATAATATCTTAAGGGGTGTATGAATGAGTTTAATAAAGGATTTTATGGATTTTCTCAAGGAATACAAAGTGATTGCATTGGCAGTAGCATTCATAATAGGTGCTGCGCTTACAGCATTAGTAACATCTCTAGTAAATAATATCTTAAGGGGTGTATGAATGAGTTTAATAAAGGATTTTATGGATTTTCTCAAGGAATACAAAGTGATTGCATTGGCAGTAGCATTCATAATAGGTGCTGCGCTTACAGCATTAGTAACATCTCTAGTAAATGATATAGTTATGCCAGTAATAACGCCATTTATCCCAGGCGGATCTTGGCAAACAGCTGCATTAGCATTAGGTCCAATAGTGATTAAATGGGGTTCATTTTTAGGGGCAGTGATAAACTTTGTGATCATAGCATTAGTTGTGTTCATGATTGCGAAAATGGTGCTTAAAGAGGAGAAAGTCGGAAAGAAATAGATCTTTTCTTTTTTTATTATCATTATAAAAATTCTTCTAACAAATATTTGTTATGCAGATAGTGTAGGTTGGGGAAATTTACCTATCCATAAAACATGTTATGAAGAATTTTCTTCTTAAAATCTAATCAAAATAGTTTTAATGCATACTAATCCAAAAACTGGCGATCTTTCATCCTCAAAAATCTTCCAACCTGATATCCAATTTTTTGCTTAAAAAGTTTTTCGATTTCTTTCAACATATCTTCTTCAAATGTCCCATGTTCATTTATACTTTTCATCAGAAAGGCGACTATTTTGTCTGACTGTTCACTTATTTTACTTTTATTTTTCGCTATTACTTTTCCCATTTCATCAAGCATCTGCTGGTATTTATCCATTTCTTCTTGAGTTATCCCGCTATCCAAACCTAATTCTGCTTCTTCATAACCTTGAAAAAAATGTGTTACTACTATTTCTTCTGGGGGTTTTTGCCTCTTTTCTCTCGTTGGAATTTTATTTATAAAAATTTCTGGTCTACTGTCAAATCTGTATTTCATTATTTCTCTTCCATCCAGACTTTTTACAACAGCGCCTTCAAACACTGAAGGGATTTCCTGAAGTTTTTTGTTTAAATCTTCCATGCCATCGAAAACTCCTATTGTTGGAATTAGCTGTAAATTATATTTTTTGCATATTTTTTCTACTCTTTCAAAAGGAATAAATCTTTCATCCTCTGGCTTTTCCATATCCATTATATCAAAAATAAAATATCCGACATCTTCAAAACCATACTGCTCTTTGTAGTAATCAGTATGTAGGTTTGCGAGGGATTTTTTTCCGAGAACTTCCATGCAGAGTATTTTCCTTTGATTCTCTTTGAAAAAATTCATAAACAAATCTGAAAAATGTTTTCTGAGCATGAAAGTTGTTTTTGCGCACACATACCCTCCGCGAAGCACGGCTATGAAATTATTTAATTTTGGTAGGTAGGTTAAACGCACATTGTACCCATTTATTTTTTTCTGTGCAATCATCTTTTTGTTTAAAGTTGAAAGATGAAGAAGTTTTGGATAAGGCGGTATTTCCATTCCCATCATCTTTACTCGTCCATTTGTACTTAAGATTTCACCTTCTATTAACTCTATCTTGAATTCTTCTTTTGAATTTACTATTAGATTCATTTTTATTACCTTGAATATGTCATTTTTTTGGATAGTTGAATTTTATCTTTTTTGTCAATTTGTTGAGTTGTTCATCCCTATCTCTTTCCCAATCCTTCTCATCCATGATATCAGCCCACCCAAAGACATTGAATTCCGATGTAAATTCTATTTTTTCAAAACCAAAATTCTTAATTAGCTCTTCTATTACATCATATAGTATATCCTGAAAAGTTAGTCTCTCCCCCTTATGGATTTTTGTTCTTTTCAACACATTTACAGATGCCCCAATTATGGCTTCTTCGAATTTATCTTTACTGAATTTTTTCTCGTGAGAAAGTTGAATATAATCACTCTCTTCATAACTATGATACCCAACATTGTAGATGTACATTTAATCACCAAATTTAAGTTATATTCAAATTTTTGAATTTTTTATGATATATAGAAATGTCGAAGGTGCGACACTAGTATAAAAATATAAATTTGTTCAAAAGAAGGTAAAATGAAATTTAAATCCTTATGATATATATCATTATCAATCAAAAAATATAACACTGTGATATATATGAGAAAAGACTCTTTTAATCATGAAAAAATTGTAGTTAGAGTTAGGTAGCATATCTCATGATATATTTACAAACACATAAAACATGCTATTTTGCACTGTTTTAGTGAAAAAATCCCATAAATAATACAAAATAGTAAGATTTATAAATTCTAAAAACATTATATTATTATGGTCACTAAATATGATCTCTTCGAAGTAGTCTATAAGAATAAAAACCCAATTAAACCAATTGAAGTAGTTGAAGATCTAAACAAGACTGAAAAAGAATATAACAATATCCACCGCCTCTTGACCGAATTAGAAAAGAATCATTTTTTAATTAAAACAAAATTTGGCTTTCAAGCTAAAAGAAACCAAAAAACAAACTTGCTGTATATTATAATCCATTACTGTTTGGCCAATAACATAAATTATAATTTGTTGTTAAATCAGGGGCTAGTGGAATTTGTCAAAGGGGGTCTAGAAAGAAAGGAGCTCACTCTGAAAAACACTCAAATTAACCCGAGAACCTTCACTAAGTATACCAAAATATTGGATAATAATGGTTTGTTATTAATAATCTCCAAGAAACCATTGAGAATAAAATTTTTCTACAATTCCCTCATAAAGAATTTATTGTCTTATTTCAATCTTGAAATTCCAGAGAGAAGGGAAAATCAAATCAACTATTTAGATGTTATCAAAAAAGAACTTGAATCATATAAAGGGCTCAGAAGAAGGAATGAAGCGGGTTTTCGAAAAATTGTTGCTGAATTTGAAATCCATTTTATCCACCACAGCCTAACTCTGGAAGGAAACCCTATCACCCTGCCTGATACTATTAAGATATTGAAAAATAAAATCATCCCAAATAACCTTAGAAGCGAAGATGTCGATGAAATTAAAAACTATCAAAATGCTATCCTTCAAATGCTTAAAGATAGCAACAAAAGAGAGCCTCTGACTATCCAAACTATTTTAAATTATCATGCATTATCTATGTATCATCTTCCTAAAATTGCCGGAAAAATAAGAAAAATTGATGTTCACATTAAAGGAAACCCTAATTTTGAAGTTTCTAAACCGACTGAAATTATTTCAGAGCTTAATCAACTGATTAACGAGTATAATAGATTCATCAAGAAGAAGGTTTCCATTAAGGAGATAATTTCTTTTTCTTCACTCTTCCATAATGAATTTCAACATATCCATCCATTTATTGATGGGAACAGCAGGACTTCTCGGTTGATTACTTTTCATTTACTTCAATCCAAAGGAATCCCTGTTTTAGATATCCCTTTCGGTCTGTTAGATGAGTATCTTGAATGTACTAAAGGTTCTGAGAGAAGAGACGATAAAAAACTATTTGAAACTCTACAGAAAATAATTTTATTCAATCTAAGAAAAATAAATGAAAGATTGTCTTCTTAATACCAAGACAAGTACAAGAAAAGGGTGAATGAAATAAAAAGAATGATATCTATCTTGGAAGCAAGTCTTGAAAAGAAAATCAAGTAGGTTCCCTATAAAAATTCTTCTGACAAATAATTATTATGCTAATCGGAGTTATAGGGAAACCTTCATCAGGGAAATCAAGCTTCTTTAAAGCGGCGACAATGATAGATGTTGCTATTGCTGATTATCCATTCACGACAATCAAGCCAAACACTGGAGTGGGTTATGTAGTTATAGATTGTGTATGTAAAGAATATGGAGTCAAATGCAGCCCAAACAATTTTTTGTGCATTGAGGGAAAGAGATTTATTCCAGTTAAGCTCATTGATGTTGCTGGCTTGGTTCCAGATGCACATTTAGGGAAAGGCATGGGCAACCAGTTTCTAGATGACTTAAGGCAGGCTGATTGTCTTATACATGTGGTTGATTCATCGGGGTTGACAGACGCCGAAGGAAAACCTGCCAAAGATCATGACCCTGAAGAGGATGTTAAATTTCTGGAAAGGGAAATAGACTTGTGGTTTGCAAAAATAATTGAGCGGGGGATGGAAAAGTATCTCAAGAAAAAACAATTCGGAAAAGTTGAAGTGCTTCAAGTATTGTCCGAGCACTTGTCAGGATTAGGAATATCAAAAGAGCAGATCAAACAAGCCCTTGACCAGCATGGCATAGATGACCTGGAAGAGTTTTCATTTCATTTAAGAAAAATATCAAAGCCTATCATAGTCGCTGCAAACAAAATTGACCTTCCGTCCTCAGAGGAAAACCTAAAAAAAATGAAAGAAGATTTTCCGGAATTAACAATAATACCAACCTGCGCAGCTGCTGAAATCTCGCTGAAGATTGCAAAAGAAAAGGGAGTTATCAAATGCCAAAACAATATAATAGAAATTATCGGGCAGGTAGATGACAAGCAAAAGAAAGGTTTAGAGTTCATCCAGAAAAATATCCTGGAAAAATACGGGTCAACCGGCGTGCAGGATTGCTTGAATAAGGCTGTGTTTGATGTTCTTGGGTATATTGTGGTTTACCCTGTTGCCGATGTTGGAAAATTGGCAGACAAAAAAGGAAATGTCCTGCCTGATGCTTATTTAGTGAGGAAAGGAACAACTATGAAAGAATTTGCGTTCATGATCCATTCTGATATCGGGGAAAAGTTTATTGGGGGGTTGGATGCAAAGAAGAAGATCAAGCTAGGAGCGGATTATGAGCTCAAAAATAATGATGTAGTTGAGATATTGTTTCAGAAAAGATAACTACAAAGCCTTCAGCCCATGCCCAGTCAACACGCAAACTATTTTACCGCCTAACTTCTTTCTAACTTTCAAGTAACCTGCAACTGATACTGCACCAGAAGGCTCAACAAATATCCCTTCTTCTCGGGCTAGAAGTATTTGAGCATCTAAAATTTCACTATCTGTTAAAGTCTCGCCAAAACCCTCAGAATCCTTTAAAGCGATTAAAGCTTTTTTTCCGTCCAATGGATTGCCGCATTCTATTGCTGTTGCAAGTGTTCTTGGGTTTTCTACTGGCTCAACTGAATTAAGATTTTTTTTATAAGAATTAACTATTGGAGAGCACCCTTCTGACTGAAAACCTATCATCTTCGGCAACCGGTCAGTTAATCCTATTGTCTGTAATTCCTGAAAGGCGTCCCACATGGCATATATTAAAGTCCCGTTGCCCATTGGAGCAAGAACATAACTAGGGGCTATCCAATCCATCTGGTCTGCAATTTCAAAAGCAACTGACTTCTCGCCTTCCCCCCGATAAGGATAATCTCCCATAAGATACCAGCGGTTTTTCTTTGCAAAGTCTTCGCATTCTTTCAAAGCTTCCATATAGTCTCCTTTCACCTGGATTATTTCAGCCCCATGTGCCTGGATTTGTTTTACTTTATTCCCGCATGCAGAGCCAGAAAGGAATATTCTGCATTTAATTCCTGCTCTCGCACAATATGCTGACACAGACGCCCCCATATTACCAGTAGATGCGCAGCAAACTTTCTTCACACCCAACTCTACAGCCTTTGTCACTTCTATTGTTGACCCTCGATCCTTGAAAGAACATGTAGGGTTTGTTCCTTCATACTTAAACCAGACATTATCAAATAGTTTGGATTTTATTAGTGGTGTTCCTCCTTCACCCATACTTACCTTATTCTTGGATTTAACCGGATAAAACATCCAATATTTCCAGTGATTGGCTGGTTGTTTGAGGAATTCTTTTTTGTCAAGGCTGGCTTTAACTTTCTTATAGTCATACAAGATATCTAAAGGACCGCCGCAGCTAGGGCAATGGAAGATGTTATCTAATTTATTGTATTCTTTGTTGCATTCTGCGCATCTTATTGATTTCTCATTAACCATGATTAATATTTGTAATGATGGGAAATAAAGATAATCAGCAGAATCGTTTTCTATGTATAATGAAGAACTATACAGATCAGAGCATAGAATCCTAAGAGCAATGTCCCGATCCCTAGGGTTATGCCGGCATAAAAAATTATCTGCGTTACTATATTATCCCCGAAGTTTATGACATACCATGACTGGAGAGCCCCTATTGCAAATGCTACTACCCCAAGCAGAATAAACAATAAAACTTTCTTTGGCGTCGGCCTGAAAATATGCAATCTGTTTTTTGCCATGAAGATACTTAACAAGGCCAGAATATAAATTTAACCAAATATTTAAGCTTTCTTAAGAAATAAGTTTAGTGGTTTTATGCTTAAGATGCTGTTTTTTCATGATAATAATGCCCCTTCAAAAATACAGGAGGAATTTGTAAAAAATATTGAGATTCTATTTAAAGGGAAAGTAGAGATTGAAAGGCTGGAAGCTGATAAAAACCAAAGAACTGCTAAGGAATATGGTGTGAAAGAGACCCCTGCTATTATTATTGAAAAAGATGGAAAGGTTGCTGATAAATTTATTGGGTTTACCCAGGAATTATTTCTTAAAAGGGCTCTGGAAAGAAGCCTGTGAAAACAATTATTAACTTCTTCTGCTAATATTATTAGTGTTTGCATGAAGGAAATAAAAACAATAAAGGATATCCCAAAGGAAGACTTGATAGTTGGGGGATCGCTGGCTTGTCAGGGTTGCGGGGCTATTCTTGGGATCAAGCTTGTTTTGAAGGCTCTAGGAAAAAACACGATCATGGTCAACTCTTCTGGCTGCATGACTTTAGTTCCTACATATCCTTTAACATCTTTTAAAATCCCATGGATTCATGTTGCCATAGAAAATGGCGGGGCGGTTGCTTCTGGCATTTCTCATGCTTTGGAAATGAAAGGCCAAAAAAATGTTAATGTTGTTGTTTATGCAGGGGACGGGGCTACTGCGGATATTGGATTCCAATCCTTGTCTGGGGCGTTGGACAGAGGGGATGATTTTATCTATGTTTGCTACGATAATCAAAGCTTCGGCAACACTGGAGTCCAAAGGTCTTCTGAGACGCCTTACGGGGCATACACCACTACAACCCCTACTGGAAAAAACAGTCATGTCGGAAATCCTAAACAGACAAAGCCATTGGCAAAGATTATTGCTGCACATGGCATCCCTTATGTAGCTACTGCAGCTGTGGGTTATCCGCTTGATTTTATAAGAAAGCTTCAGAAAGCGTCAAAAATTAAAGGCCCTAAATTCATTCATCTGCTTTCTCCATGCCAGCCAGGATGGGGATATGAAACTCATGATACGATTAATACTGGCAAGCTGGCTGTGCAAACTGGATTCTGGCCGCTGTATGAGATGGAAAATGGGAAATTTATGCTTAACATGAACCCTGGAAAGCTTAAGCCGGTTGAAGAATATTTAAAAACCCAAGTCAGATTTAGGCATCTCGAGAAAAAAAATGTAATGCTGATACAACAAAAGATAAATGAAAGGTGGGAAAAACTGCTTAAGGGCAACTTCTGGGAAAGTTAAAATATTAAAGGAAAATTCAACAAGGAATTTTAAGATCAGGGGTTGGACATCTAAATTAATATATTTAAAGATAAGAGAGATATTCTTAATATGAAACTTGAACGGGGTATTCTGATAATTTTGCTATTTGGAATACTGTTTCTAAGTGGTTGTACTGAAGAGTCACCTAATTTGTATAAGAATACTTTATATGGGTTTTCTATCGAGAACAAAATGAATTTAGATGTTAAAGAGGACTTTGACCTGGGCAATGGGTATAGATCAATTGTTTCGTTTTTAGGTCCAAAAAAGGATGGTCTTTACACTAGAGTTGTTAATATTCAAATATCCTCCCTGCCAGAAAACCAATCTTTTGATATTTTTATAGAAATTATAAAACAAGACCATTATCGAATATTTTCTTCAAGGAATTACAACTTGATAGACGAGGGCTCGTTTTATATAGATGGACATGAAGCTTATTACTTGGAATTTTCGATGAGTGGCCAAGTAGAACCAGTTATATTTAAACAGATAATGATCCTAAAAGAGGATTCTGTCTATTTAGTAGTTTATTCAGCTATGGAAAGTTATTATCAAACTAATCTTAAGAATTTTGAAGCAAGCCTCTCCACATTTAGATTTACAGAGTAAATTATCCTACTAAACCTAAAATCTTTCAAAACCCAATCCTATTCATGAAACTAAAGCTTCTTGATCCAGAGTTTAAGCCAAGACTTTATCAGGAATTAATAGCAAGCACAGCCATCAAGAAGAATACGATATGCATCCTCCCAACTGGACTAGGAAAAACCCATGTTTCGATTCTTGTCGCCGCTTACAGGCTGGAGAAATTTCCAGAAAGCAAAATTCTGATGCTCGCACCTACTAGGCCTCTTGTTAATCAGCATATGAAAGTCTTTAAAAAATACCTGATCGGAAAAGATGAAGATTTCATCTCATTAACCGGAAAGATCCATGCAAATGACAGAAAGATACTTTATCAAAACGGGAAAATATTCTTTGCAACACCTCAACTGATTAAAAATGATGTAGAAAATAAAATCCTGGACTTAAAAGATGTAAAACTCCTTGTTGTGGATGAATGCCATAGATCCATGAAGAATTACGCTTACACCAGCATAGTTGATGAGTATGTTAAAACAAACTCTGACCCATTAGTCCTTGGATTAACTGCATCTCCTGGTGGAATCGAAGACAAGATAGAAGAAGTTAAGAAGAATCTGCATGCAGAAGCAGTCGAAATACGAACAGAAAAGGATGCTGATGTCTCACCATATGTGCAAGAAACAAAAGTAGAAAAGGTGTTTGTTGAGTTGCCAAAAGAATTCAGAGAAATAAAAGAAACCCTAGAAAAAATTTACAACCAAAAAATCTATGATCTGATCAGGGCAAAAGTGATCCCTTCCACGAAAATCTCAAAAAAAGAGCTGCTTGTAGCACAGCTGGAATTGGGAAGAATATATAACCAGAACAAAGACTGGCAGGCGCTAAAAGCGATTATATCATGCGCACAAGCGATAAAAGTTGGGCATGCGATTGAATTGATAGAGACTCAAGGCGTGTCAGTGCTCACACAATACTTGACAAAACTCACAAAAGACAAACAATCCTCCGCAACAAGAAGGCTTCTTGAAGATTATAGAATAAAAAAAGCGATTGAGCTGACGGAAAAATTAAATGAGAAAAGAGTAGAACACCCCAAACTAGAAGAGCTGCTAAAGATTGTAAACAACGAAGTAAAGAAAAAGCCAAACGCCAAAATAATTGTTTTTGCAAACTATCGGGATAGCGTAGAAAAAATAGCCAAAAGCCTTGAAAAAAATGGAATAGAAGCCAGGGAATTCTACGGGCAGGCAAAAAAGTCTGGGAAGGGGCTGTCGCAGAAAGGCCAAATCGAGATAATAAACGAGTTTGAACTCAATCTTTTCAATGTTTTAGTTGCGACGAGTGTCGCGGAAGAAGGGTTATCAATACCCGCAGTAGATATAGTCATCTTCTATGAGCCTGTGGCGAGCGAGATCAGAACAATCCAAAGAAGGGGAAGGACAGGAAGGACTGAAGCTGGGAGAGTAATATTCCTTATAACAAAAAATACCAGGGACGAATGGTATTACTGGTCTGCTTACAACAAAGAGAAGAGAATGAATAGAATATTAAAAGGGTTGAAAGAAGGGGATTATAAGCAAAAAAAGACAATAACGGATTTCGTGAGAAAATGATCCAACAAATACTAAAGCCAACTAACCAAGTAGTAATATTTGCGGACTTCAGGGAAGAAGGTAGCAACATCAAAAGCCTTATGAAAAATATGGGAGGGAATGTTAAAGATTTGAGCCTCAAGGTAGGGGATTATTTATGCTCGGACAGGGTTTGCGTGGAAAGAAAGACTAGCGAGGATTTCATCAATTCAATAATCGATGGCAGGCTGTTCAGGCAGGCAGAAGAGCTGATAGATAATTTCACCAAACCCATATTGATAATAGAAGGAAACTACTTCAGGGAGTCCATGAATGAGGATGCAATAAAAGCTGCATTATCTTCCCTTATTCTTGATTACGGCATATCTGTCATAACAACTAAAGACGAAGAAGACACGGCGAAAACAATATACTGGCTTGCAAAAAAGGAACAAATCGAATCGCAGAGGCCTATAGGCATAAAGGGAAAAAAGAAACCGAAAGACATAAAAAAATTACAAGAGCATATTATTTCAGGGTTCCCTGGGGTTTCAAGCAAGATTTCCAAAAGGATTTTAGAAAAATTTAAAACTGTCAAGGATTTTAGCGAAGCGACAGAAGAAGAACTCACAAAAATAGACGGGATCGGAAAAACCCTTGCAAATAAGCTCCATAAATTGTTGAATGAAAGGTATGATGAATGAAGCCGATTATAATTGGATATGATCCAGGCACTACTGCTGCTTTAGCGATAATAGATACAAGCAAGAATATCCTCTACTTGAAAAGCAAGAAAGAATTCAAGAAAAAGGAGTTGTTTGAATCAATAATAAAAAAAGGAATGCCTATTATAGTTGCCAGCGACAGGTCTCCGCTCCCAAAATCCGTTGAAAAGCTTGCGAGCTCCCTAAACTGTAAAACATACGAACCTCCTGAAAATCTTTCAAACCTTGAAAAGTATAACATAGTTAAGGATTACCTTGATTTTGTCAAGAATGACCATCAAAGAGACGCACTTGCCTCAGCTTTAAAGGCGTACCAGAGCTATTCAAAACTATTCATGAAAACTGATAAGACTGTTTCTTACCTTGGACTCAGCGAGTTCTATGGAAAAATCCTTAAAGCATTGATAGAAGGGGAGGCTGAAAATATAAGCGAGGGGATAAATTTGATTTTGAATAAGGTCAGGGAAAGAAAAGAAGATTATGTTGAAAGGAAAGATTCAAAAATAAATGCAATCTCGTCAAAAGATATAGAAAAAATGAGGGATATAATAAACAGGCAGGAGAACGATATTCAAATCCTGAAAAAATACAATGAGACGCTGAATAAAAAATTGGAAAAAACTGATGAAAAATTCAAAGAGAGGAAAATCAAGTCGGAAAATTTCAATGATGAGAGAACAGCGGAGATGAATAAGCATATCTATAAGATAGAAAATAAGATCGAAATGCAGAAAATCGCCATGGAAAAAATGAAAGCTTTCAGAAAACTTGAAAATAAAGGCTACATCCCTATTATAGAATTGAGTGTAATTAAGCCTGAAGAGTTGGCGACATTGAATCAAATGCTGGATATTGAAGGCAGGGTTCTATCAACAAAAAGTTTTATGAATATTCATCTGCTGAATGATTATAAGATTCAGGCGCTGATAGTTCCTAATAACCTAGATGAAGAAGTCTACAGGAATGTTGATTTTCCTATAATCAGCGATGAAGAGATTAAAAAAGAGGAAATTGATGATATAACTGCTGTTAGGAAAGAAGAGTTTGATGAAAAGCTTAAAAAAGCTAGAAAGTCAGGATTTATTCAATGGGTAAACGAATACAAAAAAAGGAGATTATAAGGGAAATACTTTTTTTCTTGCTCAAGTTTAATCTACTGCTCATTCCATTTTATGCTGTGATTTATTTTGATGTTAATTTTTATTCTTTTCAGGAATGGTTTGCCGGCTTTATTGGATTTATGCTCAAAATGCTTGGCTATTCCCCAGATGTGTCTGGGATTTTTATCTATGTTAAGGATTTGGCTGTTGACATTTCCAGGGATTGTGTCGGGTGGAAAAGTATTTATTCGCTGTTTGCTTTGGTATTGGCATCGCCAGGCATTCTAAAGAATAAATTAAAGTTCCTAATTAAATGGGTTCCTGCATTATTTTTGTTCAATATATTCAGAGTATTGACAGCAATTATTATAGGGTTAAAGCTTGGGGGGCATTATCTGGAATTATTTCACAATATTATATGGCAGGAAGCTGTGATATTGATGATAGTTGGCGTTTGGTATCTATGGATGAAGAAAGATATTAGATTTCAGACACCTAATAAATTAAATAAAGAAAAACAATAATTATTACAGGTGTTTTATTTGGAAGAAAATATGGAAGAGTTGGAAAAGAATTATTATGATCTTACTAAACCGTCCGGGTTCTGTGAAATCGAGGTCGTAGAAGAAAAGCCGAAAATAAAGACTGAAGCAGGCAGATTTAATTCTATTGATATCAGGGAAAGGGTTGACTGGCTGGAAAGGAGGGTGGACGAGCTTGAAAAAACAATAGCCCTCGTTAATGTAAGCATGAAAGAGTTCAGGGGATTGATTCAAGAAAGATTTGATAAAATGGAAAACCAGGAAAAAATTCAAGAGGAAGTTATAGGCGAATTATCGTCTTTAAAGTCAATTATCGAAGACACCAGAAGCGTTAATGACGAAATAAAGGAAAAAATGCCCCAGATGCTGAGGGAATTGGAAAATAGGGTGAATAACTTCCATAATAAGGTTAATTCTCTGGACAAGGAGATAAAAAAGGTTGAAGAGGATTATATAACCAGGCCTGTTATAATAGAATAGAATCAGCGCATACGGCAAGGCTTTCAGAAGATCAACTTCAATAACCTTTATAAACTTTCTAAACCAGTTTTGAATGATGCCTAAGTTTACATTAATAATAACTGAGAAGCCAAACGCAGCAGTAAGAATAGCCGAAGCATTGGCAGAAGGCGAAGTCAAGAAAGTCGGATCTCAAGGATCTTACTGGCTTGAATTTGAAAGGAAGGGAAGAAAACATATCTGCGTTCCGGCTGTAGGGCATTTATTCGCCTTAAATAGCATCAAAAAAAATGGGTGGGAATATCCAGATTTTGAAGTAGAATGGGTTCCTACTTACACAAACAAAGGATCAGAATACACAAAAAAATACCTGAACAACATAAAAAAACTGGCTGGCGATGCTGAAGATTTTATTGTTGCAACAGATTTTGACACTGAAGGCGAAGTCATAGGCTACAATATACTCAGGTTTATTTGCAAGCAAAAAGATGCCAAGAGGATGAAATTCTCTACTCTGACAAAAGGCGATCTTGAAGAGTCATATGATAATATTCTTCCCCATATTGAATTAGGCCAGGCAGAAGCTGGATTAACAAGGCATTTCCTAGATTTCTACTGGGGAATTAACACTACCAGGGCATTAACGCTTGCGATGAAAGAGCATATGAAAAGCGGTTTTGTATTAGTTTCTTCTGGCCGTGTGCAAAGCCCTACATTGTATATGCTCGCTCAAAGGGAAATCGGCATAAGAAAATTTATCCCAAAGCCATTCTGGCAATTGGAATTGCAGTGCTTGATCAACAATCAAGAGATATCCGCAAACCATGAGGAAGACAGAATATGGAAAAAGCCAAAAGCACAAAAGATATTTGATCAATGCAAAGGAAAGGATGCAACAGTAAAGAATATCGAAAAAAAAGAGTACAAGCAGATGCCGCCTTTCCCTCTAGACACAACAACACTCCAGACAATCGCTTACACGCATTTTAAGTTCTCGCCTACTCAAACAATGTCAATTGCAGAAGCATTGTATAATGCAGGATTAATATCTTATCCCAGGACAAGCAGCCAAAAGATCCCTGAAAAAATCGGGTATAAAAATATTATCCAGAAGCTAGAAAAAAATTCCCTATATAAGGAGAGCTGCGGAAAACTATTGAAACAAAAGGCATTAAAACCAACAGAAGGGAAGAAAACCGACCCTGCGCATCCGTCAATCTTTCCAACAGGCGAGTTCTCTGGATCTTTAACAGATCAGCAAAAAAAGCTGTATGACCTGATCGTCCGAAGGTTTTTATCTGTGTTCGGGCCAGACGCTGTCAGGGAAGCGATGAAAGTGACTTTAGACGTGAATGAAAACAACTTCCTGCTCACTGGCAAGCGTACTATCGCTCCTGGGTGGATTGAATTCTACGGAAAATACGCCAAATTTGAGGAGCAAATATTGCCAGAGCTGGCGAAGGGGCAAACAGTTAAAGTCAAGGATCTGCTTATGTTAGACAAAGAGACTCAGCCTCCTAACCGATACAACCAGGGTTCGATTGTCAAGGAGATGGAGAGGCTTGGTTTAGGAACGAAGAGCACTAGGGCAAACATAATCCAAACACTATATGACCGAGGGTATATTAAAGAGAAGACTATTAGTGTCACACCATTCGGGGAACAGGTTGCCGAGGTTCTTGCCGAGAACTGCCCTAAGATTGTCAGCGAGGAATTGACCAGGAAGTTTGAAGAAGAGCTGGAAGATGTAAGCGAAAAGAGAAAAGAAAGGGGAGAAGTAGTTAAAGAAGCTAAGCAGCTGCTTGTAGAAATACTAAAAGATTTCAGGAAGAATGAGGATAAAATAGGCGAGAAGCTTTCAAAAGCTTATGTCTCGTTCAAGAGAGACGAGAAGCAAATCGGCAAATGCCCCAAATGCGATGGGAACCTGAAAATAATCCGTTCTAAGAGAACAGGCAAGCGTTTTATTGGCTGCGAGAACTTCCCTAAGTGCGACTGCAGCTACCCATTGCCTCAGTTCGGGAACATAAATGTCTTGAATAAGAAGTGCCCTGAATGCGGGCTGCCGATGATCATGGTTAAAGTGAAAGGAAAGAAGCCTTATAGCATGTGCATAGATCACAAATGCAAAAGCAAGGAGAGCTGGGGAAAGAATGGAAAAGAACAGCCTAAATAGTAAGTCTTGCGACCTTACCTTTAATGGACTTAAGCCCATTTTCTATTTCTTCTTTCTTTTCTGAGAGTATAAAGAATATAACTAAAGATATCATAGAGCCGATAAGAAAATTTTTAGTGGAAAACCCCTGAGAAAGAAAAATGCCTAAAATGGTTAATGGCAATGCATATAGAGCTCCAGAAATAATCTGATAATCTTGGAGTTTATGTTGATAATCCATATCTAATCTATTCTTCTTGATTTCCCATTTATTGGATTTGCCCATAGCCTCACTTGTTAATGAACTTATATGCACCATACAACGCAAACAAACCAGCTATAAAAGGTATTATTATAGAAAGAAAATCTAAAACCCCTGTTTGCAAGAAAGTGGAATATGATGTCCAAAGCAAGAATATGCCAAAAATTCCTATGAGGATTCCAAAAAATGTTTTACTATCGTTATTTTTTGCCAAATATATCACCCTGATAGACTATTGAAATTCTGGCTTTTATTATTTTACATACAGCCTAACCCCCAACCAAAACCATTTCTTCATCCTAACAGGCTCCCAACCATCAAACCTATAGGAGACTAGAATAATCCTCGTCCCTTTCCTGCATTCCTTCTTTATTTTCTTTTGCAGATCCCGAGTAGCATACCTTGATAGGTAAGCGATAATCACATCAGCTTTTGATAGGCTCTGATCAAAAATATTTCCATGAATCAGCCTGACATTCTTATACTTCTTCAGCCTCTTCTTAGCAGCTTTGATTAACAAGCCGTTCTGCTCTATTCCTATACATTCAACTCCTTTCTTGGCGAAAACTTCCAAAACCCTGCCGTCGCCAGAGCCTAGATCATAGACTAAATCACTCTTTTGAATATCAGCAAGCCTTCCAATAATCCTAACCATCCCGGGAAAACTAGGGAAGAAGATGGCAAGCCTGTTCTTCAGCATATAATAGAGGCAAAGAGAAAGAAAAATCATTGCTAAAAAATAGATTTCCTGCATAAACAATAATTGGAAAAATAGAAATTAAGCTGTTGTTGTGGTAGTAGATGTTGTTGTTATTGTAGTAGTGGTTGACGCCGGCTGGGTTGTAGTTGTAGTCCCGGATGCAGGGCAGGTATATTTTTGGCTGCTGTCGCTGAAAGTGCAGGCTTGGCCGCAATCAGCATCGCACAATCCCTTATAATTGCTTTTCAAACTGTCGTAATTGCTGCTCCAGCTGTTCAACTCGTCGCTTTTCTTGGTTAAAGAGCTCCTGCAGTCATCATAGCTATCCTTGGCATCTTCATAATTTCTCTTGTATTCTAACAGGTCGTCCTTGCATACCTTATAATCACTGTTTATGCCTCCTTTCTCATTCTCACAGCTGTTCAAGCTGCTGACTTTCCTGTCAAGATCATTATTGCATATTCCAAGGCTGGAAGCGCATGAACTTAAGCTGGCGTTTATAGATCCCAGCTGCTCCGTACAGTTTCCGAGCTGGCATTCAAGTTCAGTCTTATTGCCCTCTAGAACCTGAAGAGATTTAGATGTTTGAAATTGCCAGAATCCAAGGCTTATGATCCCGAGCGCAAGTATAACCATGAATATAGATTTTAGATTTACACTAGAGGATGATTCCTGCTTGTAAAGGTTTGGCGTTTTAGGCTGAGGATAATTGTTTGGCGTTTTAGTGGCTGGAATTTTTGTTGCTGGCTTTTCGGTTTTAACTTGACTTGTTTTTGGTTTAAAGGATTTTTTTTGAGAAGAAGGTGATTTATACTTTCCCCAATAATCCGACCACTTTTTTTCAGCCATTTTCCCACTCTCTAAATTCTTAATTTATGAATTTATCTAGCTTTTTGTCTTCCTTCAAATGACAGCCTTAATTCCGGAATTGTGGGAGGGGTGTCTACTATCTCTAATGTGGATTCAACTGCCTTTAATCCTCTGAGCGTCAATAAATAGGAATTGCCTTTCTTTGTTATAAAGCCTCCGTCCAGGAGCTGTTTTAAATGCTTGTAAACTTCGCTGCTGCCAATAGGGACTCCCACCCTCTCAAAATATTTCGTTATCATGGTATATCCCATAGGCTCATCGTGCAAAATGAACAGAAGCAATAATCTTTTTCCGGAAGCAAATGTCTGGCTCACGTCAAAAATATCTTGAATAGTTTTTTCTTTCATATAATATTGCACCAAAAACCTTTTAATTAATTACTTTTTAGTGAATAAGCTTTTTATGCTTATAGTAGAAAAGGATTTAAGCATTCGTTGAAATTTTTCTATCATGTTCTATTGAATATTCTGTATGTGTTTAGCTCGATAAAAATGAGCTCAATCTTGCCTTCTTTTTAGCAAAAATTTGGAAAATCTTGGAAAAGGAGGTCAAAATGACCTCCGTTGGAAAAGTAGCTAAACACGTACAATATTCTTAACACTGAAAACATTAATTTATGCAACCAAGGAGAGGAATTACTTCTGCTTCCAGCCTTTTTCATAGGAATATTTTTGGGTTGGCTTTGCGGTTTTGAATTCCACTTTCGGAATTTTATTTCTGAAGGCTATCAGGGCTATAATAATTAGCGCAAATGCAGCACCAATTATTATTGAAAGCATATTTGCCTTTACAAATGTTAAAGTCCCGGTTAATGGTGATTTCCCGCTGATCTCTGACTCTTCTGGAATAGTTGTTGTGGTTGTGGTTGATTCAACTCCCTTCTCCTGTATAAGCAGGCTTATTTCAATCTCGTAAATGCGCATTATCCCGTTCCTGTTGGAGACTGCTTTCAATGTCAATGGATAGGTGTATATTTCAGCGTCTTCTGGTATGTTAAAGGTTATTTTCACGGTTTCAGCATTATCCATCTTTACTTCTTCAATCTGATCTGGGCTGATTTTTGCCCATGACTGGTTGAAGCCATCTCCTGCAAGTGAAAAAGTCATATTTGAAATTGTTTGAGTTAGATTGCTCATGAATTTTCCTGATACCTGAACAGATTCGCCTTGCTTAACAACCACTTGTTTGGGGAACCATGTCAGTTCTGCAATTCTTTTTTCTGAAGACCCGCCGCCTCCATGACTTACATACGGAACAGCAGTCACTTCTACATTTCCTGACTCATAGTTGTTGGTTTCATTTGATTCTGCAATCACATTATTTACATCCAAAGTTATACTAACTGAATTAGTGCCCACAGGCATATTTCCACGAGAGAAACTTATGTTAAAAGATTCACCTGGAGCCAAGCTCAAGAGTTGAGTGCCGCCAGTAAATGAAATAGTAAAGTTGGTTGCATTATAGCCTCCGATGTTCTTGATAGTTGCTGAAGCATGAACGCTCCCGCCTTCTGTAAGCGATCTCGGGCTGACAGAAAATGATTCTACTGAAAGGTCTGGAAGGTTATAAAGTGTGTTTTTGCTGTAAATCTTCTCATAAATTCCATCATTATTTATATCCACTAGATACTCATCTAAACCATCATTATTAACGTCCTTTTCAAGGATAGTTGTTAAAACATTATTGTCAGGATCCCAGTATTTTTCTGGCTTTTCTTTTCCAATTATAAAGTCATTTTTCCCATCACTGTCCCCATCTAAAATCGATAAAAGAGTGGTTGAGCCGTCATTATCAACATAAGCATCGAATGAGCCGTCATTATTTTTGTCCAAAGCCTTCTCCAGATACCCGTCCCCGTCAACATCCCTTTCAACTATCCCATAGGTTTGCTGGGAGGTAGTGTTCAAAACCTTGTCTGCCTTCCCGTCCCCATTAACATCAATGAAATATTCATCCTTCAGCTTGACCACATTTGTTAAAATATTATCATCAGGGTCCCAGTATTTGCTGTAAACAACTGTCCCTATATCAATCAAATAATCTGTGAACCCGTCATTGTCCCCATCCATGCTTTTGGCTTTTGTATTTCCATTCGGGTCATTGTAGACTTCATAGCCGTCTTCTGTTATGTTGTTTTGATTTGCAGCTGATTCATTTACGCTATCCCCGTCAACATCCAGATAAACAAACCCGCCTGGAAGTATATTGCATCTGTCGCCTATTCCGTCTTTATTGGAATCTAATTGGTCCGGATTTTGGATTGTAGGGCAGTTATCAGCATTGTCTTTAACGCCGTCCCCGTCGCTGTCATCAATGCAGCCGTCTTTATTCTTATCGTAGCCTATAGCATTTTCTTGCGGGCACAAGTCGCATGCATTCCCTATTCCATCCCCGTCGCTGTCAAGCTGGTCAGGGTTGCTGACAGACCTGCAGTTGTCTTTAGAATCTAATATTCCGTCTTCATCCCCATCTGCAAGAACCCACAGTACTGAGTTTTTGAATAGGCTTTTAGCATCATCCGACCAGTATAATGGATTGGTTATCCCAAAGAAAACTGCTCTCGCTTTTGTGGCTTTTCCTAAGTAAAGCTCTGTATCAGGCTCTAAAACACCAATAACAGTCACTCTATCAGTGCTTGTCAACGAAGCCAGTTGTATGAATTTGCTTTTTATTTTTTCAACATCAAAAATTGACTTATCTTCTATTATATGAACTGTAACTATTTCCCCTAAACTATATCCAGAAGTTATTGGGTTTGTGCTATTAACAATTTTAATCCTTTGAATCTGCGTTGAAGTTGCAGTGCTCATTGACCCAGGCTGAACCCATCCATAATCATCCAAGAAGTAAGTGCCTATTACAAGGGTAGGGTAATCATTCACCGGTATTTGTGAAGCAAAATCATCAAGATGTTCATTAATGTTTACATTTCCAGGCCTGCCTGCAATAACTATTAAATCATAATCAGAGTAGTCAACATTGGCTGAATTCTTATCTATTAAATTGACTGTAAATCCCATTTCTTCTAATGCTGCTTTAACCCTTGTCTCGTGAACAGTCGATAGTTTTGTGGCATCTTTAACCACAAGAGCGACATTGCCTGCAAAAACAATATTTCCAACTAATAACAGCAGAAAAATACTGCCTAATAAATATTTCAAGCTGCTCATTTTTTGCCCCCCCTTTTTAAAATAAATAATACTATAATAACTGTGGTAAAACATATAAAACCAATTATGATATATTTCAAAATAGTGTTTTCTCCTTCAGCTTCAATTTTGCTTGCTATTATTCTCATGTCCAACTGAAGATTAACCGGCTCATTATTCCATGATGAATATTTTACAAGCATGATCTCATCATAGACTCCTGACTGATTGAGCCTGACTTTAAATGTAACATTTCTCCCTTCCTGCGGGCTCAAATCGAATGAAGAATTGCCGTCAAAAATAACATTGCCTGTTAGGTTGCCTTGAGGCAGAAATTCAACGCCCACCGTCTCATTGTTCATGTTTTTAACTTCAGCAACACCTTCCCCGAATGAATACTCGCCTGGGGTCACATTCATGTAAATGATCATTTTCGGAGGCCTTAGATAGACAATAAAGCTGTTAGCTGAGCCGATTAAAAGCAGAGAAATAATAATAGAAAATGCTAGAAAAATTTGCAGTTTATTATCCATATCTATCACAATTTTTGATTTAAACCTGATAGAACTTTATAGAAATAATGATTTAAGTCTATCTCAATTATTTTGCCTTTAAATAGAAAATGAATATAAATAGAGCTTTATTGGGAAAAATAAAAGAATTTACTACCTGATTACAAATTTTTTTAAAAGAATTAGAAAAAAATAATTCATTTAAGATAAGTAAGCCGCACCATGAAAACTGCATGTGCCCCCACCAGTTAAACCGGCTAATGTACAGCTTTCGAATCTATAGCCTCTTCCCTCTAAATATGATTCAATCATTGTTCTGGATAAACCAAGAATTGATTGAGAAAAAATTGCGGTTATTTCTTGTTCTCCTGCTGAAAGCTTTCTTTCAAATTCTCGATAAATAGTTTCTAAAATATTTGAAAAGTCATTTCCGTTCATTCTATTACCTCCAATTCATTATTATCTCTTATCCATGCTCATTGCTTTTTTTCTCATCTCTTCAGCCACTTTCAGCTTTGCTTTTTCTAATGCCTGGTCTTTTTTCTTTTCAGGTTTTGGCTGCTCAATTTTTTGCTCAGGCTGCTTGACTTCTACATATCTTTCGATTTCTTCAGAGTTGTCTAAAGGAATATCTTCTGTTTCAATGTAATTTCCATTTTGCCTTACAAATGATATCCCAGAGAACTTCCATCCTGCTACAATAACAATCGGAATTAAGGCTACATACCAGAAGCCTTTCGCAAAGTTAACCGCCCCTGCAAACAGACCTGTTGCTGGTGATTTGCCTTCTGGCTGCCCTTCGAGGTTTGTTTGATTTTCTAATGTAGTTGTTGTTGGGATTGTGGCTGGTGTTTGAGCTGCCTTTACAACAAGGGTGATTGTTTTATCATAGTTTATTGATCCGATTTTTGTTGAGATCTTGAATGGATAATCATCTGATTTTATTCCTTGAGGGACATTGAATGTGATTTTAATCGCAACTTCCTCGTCATAGCTTATTTTATCAAGGGATGACGGCGTGACTTTAACCCAATTGTTGTCTATTCCTAATATCTTAAATTCAACATTTGTTTGGTCGCTTATGTATTTGCTGTAAAAATTCCCTTCAATACTAGTTTCATTGCCAGATTCTGCCTGGACAAATGCCGGGAAGCCGTAAAAGCCTGTTGACTTTGATGATGAACCTCCTGAGCCTCCGAATGATCCGCCGCCTGAGCCTCCTGAACTTCCTGATCCGCCACCGCTTGACCCACTACCTGAACTGCATTGCCCGCAATCATTTGAGCAGGAGCTGCAGCCTTCCCCCGAGTCGCAATAGTTGTCGCCGCAGTAAGTGCTGGATGATCTGCAAACACTATGAACGCAATAACCGGATTGGCATTCACTGTTTTGAGCGCATGATTGGCCATTATCTGCAGCTGTTTGCTGCTGGACTGTTAATTTCCATTCCTTTGAAACTGAATATGTGCCATCGGTTACTGAAAAGGTAACATTGTAAACTCCTTTTGAATCCGAGCCAGGAACGTATGTCCAATTCTGGGATGTGGATTTTTCTGTCCCATTCAATAGCCATTTGTATGATAATGTATCTCCCTCTGGATCAGAGCTTGTTTGGTTGAATTCTATTTTTCCGTTCTCTTGGACAGTTGGATTAAGATTGGTTGGAATGTAATAATCAATAACTGGCGGATTGTTTCCGGATGTCCTGCAAACAGTGCCAGAGCAATAGCCATTTGGCCCTAAAAGATTTTTGCAACAGGTTGATGTGCATGACTGAGAGTATTGGACAGTGTTAGCAGTGCAGAAATAATTCCTGTAGTAGCCGTCATAACATCCATTCATGCTTGTCAGGTCTTGGCAGTCCGGGTAAATCCCGCATGAAAGAACATTGCCTTTGCAGGATCCTGTCTGCCCTCCTGTATTGTCGCCTGCAGCGTATATTTTAACTCCTAATGCCCCCTCAGGCATTGGCATGCCGTCTTGGCATTGGCCTGTTATCATCAGGGTGCCTTGTTTTGTAGATGTTATATAAACGCTTAACCTGACGCTCTTAGTTTCTGATGGGTTCAACTCAACAGTTAATTGATCAACATAACTTGCTAGGGAAGCATCTGGTGTCAGGTTGAATGACAAGGGTTGATTATTTGTGTTCTTTACCTGCAGATCATAATTGATTTTTGTTGAGCCTGATGGATAGTCATCTCCATCAATAGTCAGGTATCCAGACCCATATGATGATATTGGAACGTCAAATTCATTGTATAGAATTGGGTTAGAGCATGCATTTACTATTTGAAAACTTAAAACGAGAATTGCTAATGCAAAGATAATTTTCTTCATCTGATCACTTAATTTATTACTTTTTGATAGTTAAACATTTAAATTTACAATGGCTTTTTCTCTATCGGGGATATAATTTTTTTCTACATCATGCTGAATTGCACAAAAAAAATCAAAAAGTTTCTCGTTTTCGTCATCGAAACTTGTTTTGATTGGAGGCTTTTAATCGCCTAGCTTTCCTTCCCTCATCCGTTAACATTTAATAGGTTTGCATATAATATCTTCTTTGTGAAAAGGGAATCTAGATTTGAAATCCAGATTAAATATCACTGCTGAAAATAAAATTGTTGTGAATGCAAATGATAGATGCAAGAATTCCGCTTTGGTTTTATGGGATAACTTCTGTTATTTATTTACTGTCATCAGTGATTTGTTTTCTGGCTGTGCTTTTCTCATATAAGGCTTATAAAATTGATCCGAAAAAAAAGGTTATTTTTCTGATGTTTGGCTTTCTGTTGCTGGGTTTGGGTTTTGTTATGCTAGCTCTCCCTAGTTTATACATATATTTTGGATTCAATTATCAAGGCGGCCTCAGCATCAATTATGTGAATTACATCGGGTTCTCGGCTTACTATTTCCTGTCTACTGCCGCTTACTTTTTGTTTCTGCTCATGTATATTCCGAAGGGCTTTAAATCGAAAAACTTCGTGATATTTGTCCCGCTCTGGTATGCCAGCTCTGTGAAATTTCATTCTGTTTCTGTAGGGATTATTTCACTGGTTTTAATCCAAACAATAATCAATTCCCTCAAGAAAAAGAATTTAGACTCTTATCTTGTGATGTTTGCTTTCCTTTCACTGGCAATGTTCCATCTGCTTTTGCTTCTGGCATCATTCAGCGTAATCAACTTTGTATTAGCAAATAGCATACTGATACTAGGCTTCCTTTCATTATTGCTTATGCTCATCCGGGTGAATTATGGTGGTAAAGAGAAGGTCTAGGCTTGAAGTGATAATGGATATAATGTTTTTAATCCAGAGTAAAGGGGGCAAGGTTAAGCCTACCCATATATTGTATGGCGCTAATCTTTCCCATGGGGTGTTGAAAGAGAATCTAGACTTCCTGATATCGAAGGATTTTATTAGAAGGATCGGCGACGACAAGAGAATATTTTATGAAATAACCAAGGAAGGCTTGAGCCAGATAAATGAATTCAGAAGAATACAGAAATTCAAGAATGCTTTTGGGATAGACTAAAGAGGAATCGCATTTCTCTTGGCTTCTAGGATTGTTTCCATTATTTTAATGCTGGTTTTGCTCGCATCCATTATCTCTATCTCTATCGGCTTGCCTTTCTTGTTGTAATGAGTGATTATATTTCCCGCCTGTTCCCCAAAATCTGGCTTGTCTTTGCTTAAAGTGATTAATAAAATATCAGTTTGAAAATCGTATTTATATTCCATATCTACCACTCCTTGCTATATATACTGTTACCACAACTCTTATGCTTTTCTCTTCTTCGGTTATTACCCTCAAGACATAGCCGTCAAGTTTCTTATGATATATTTTTCTATTTCCGTAGCCGCCAACTACCATATTTGGTTTTTCTAGGGTTTTCTTTAACAAAGCCTCTGTGACCTGATACTTTTGCATTCTTTCTCTGATTTCATCAATTTTTATTCCAACTTTTGTGCTAAAATAATTGACGTCCTGAATTGATTTTCACAAAAATCGAAAAGTTTTGAGCCAGATAAATGAATTCAGAAGAATACAGAAATTCAAGAATGCTTTTGGGATAGAGTTAGCATTGAATAAAATGCCATACAATTTTATGAATTTTCCATCAGGACTACAGATATATTTTTCAAAAATCAATAAATTATAAATGAAAATAAAATACACAACCCATGCAGAAGAAAGAATAAGCTGTAGATTTATTAAAAAGGAATGGGTTAGAAAGGCTATAAATAACCCAGACAAAACAATTGATGTAAAAAATGGGAAAAAACAAGCAATCAAAAAGATAAATAGTGATAAAATCAGTGTTATATACGCTGAAGAGAATAATGAAATTGTGGTTGTGACCGTATACTGGGGTGAATAAAATGGAAATAAGTTTGGATTTGAAGGCTGATGCATTATATATTAAATTTCAAGAAGGTAAATTCGCTAAAAATAAGAAAATAGATGAAGATACGATAATAGATTTAGATAAAAAAGGGGGGTTGCTAGGCATAGAAATGCTAAATGTGACTAAAAAAATCCCTATTAAGAATTTGTCAAATGTCAATGTAAAATTGCCATTAAGAGCTGTCTCTTGATTAAAACAAAATATTATGAATAGAATTTCATAGCTTTTTTTATAGTGTATAAAGTATAGCTACGTTTCCCATGGAATTTTGTCATGAACTCAAAAATGATGAGAAAAACTTTGAGCAGTAATATAATAGTCAACTATATGAAAAATTGTAGCCACAAATTTAATAACTCTAAATTCTGTGATATATTATGACTTTCACATTTAAACATTTTGAGGACAAACTTCTGAAGGTGGGAAAGGTCGTTTTGCATAGGACAAGAACCAAAAGTAAGGAATACAGGAAGTCTAAAATTTACCTTGATGATGACTCTAATGTTGATAAGAGATATGAACTGTATGATATTGGGAAAGTGGATGTGATTGAATGGCATGGCAAAATAAAAGGGAAAGGTTTGTTAGTCTTCTTTCCAGATAAACCAAGATTAAAGAAAGATATCAGGAATTAGTGAGCGAAGCGAACTTTCTTGAAAGGTAAAAGAAATCAGCTGCTAATCAGCGGGACTGACCTAGAAGACGTATATTCTCTGTCAATCCATGCTTCAGCAGAATCATTGCCTACAGCCATTTCACCTCGATGGCCTTGATGCCTTTGGATCTTTTTCTTTTCGACCTTAATGTTTTCTGCACAGAGTATTATTTTTTTCCGCATAAAATATACCAGACTTGTATATTTTTTCCAATTGAATCACTTTCCAAAAGGCTTAATTTTCTTTTCTTTTTCAAGTTTTTGCACAGCGTCAAGAACTGTTTTAGGCTCAATTCTAAGGTCTTTAATTATATCTTCCATCCAAAAAGATTCTCTTTTATGAGCAGCGTATTTTTCTATTTCTTTCATTGCCTGCTTTAATGTTATTTTTCTATATTCAGCTGGCTCAACTAAATCATAAGTTTTGTCTGCCTTAACATACAATGCTGCCATTAAAGCAAAACCTAATGGGAGCGGCAGAAGCTCGAGCCATAAAGATGTTTTTATTATGCCAATGGCTTTTAATATAAACCAAATAAAAGCAAGAACAATAGCAGTATATGCAACAATATCCCAAATGTCGGCTTTCTTCATAATATAAAATTGCCCAGTGAATTAATAAATATTGTTGAATACGAAATTAAGGGTATTTTTTAGATAGACTAAGTATCTGGTCAAAAAACCATCTATCACTGAATGCATCCATCAACTTTCCCGCACTCAACCCATCTTACATTCCTTAGAAGCATTGTTTTTCCGGCTTCTGTCAGGTCTGAAGTGGATCTCTTATAGAACCAGCCGATGAACGCGTATCTTCCCCTGTTTTCTGCTGGCAGAACTTTGAACATCGCTGATGCGTCCTTGTTTTCAACATCTGCTAGATCTAACCCAGATTTGATATTCTTCTGGAAAAGCCCGAATAATTGGGACTTCTTATTTGAAATTTTTACCAGCCCGCTGTAGCCTTTTGTTATGTCATCATTGCTTAAGATTTTTATCTGGTCTGAAGCAGTCTCATACCCAATCCACCAGTTAATATAGCCGAATCTATTCGCAGCCCTCAAATACTTGTAATCTGATATTTCCAAAAAACCCATGCCGTCATTAACATGCTTGTCATAAACAGCAGACCATGAGTGTATGTTGCATCCTGATAAGGCATCAGAGCAGACCATTAAATCATAATCACCCAAGTCTTTGAATGTCCAACTGCCTTCTGATTTTCCAGCCACATAGAAGCCGCTGCTTCTCAAGTAAAGGATTAAATCCTGTTCAGTATCATCATCGCATGAATCATCTGCGCACACAAATGCAACTGCGTTCTGAATGGTTGGCTTTATTTTCAGGGCTGCTGTTGCAGGTTTTGAATGAAGCTCGCCGTCGCTCACTTTCAATTCCACAGTATATGTTCCTGAGGTACTGTAAGTATGTGTAATTATCGGGTTTGATATCCAGCCTGAATTGATGTTGTCCCCAAAATCCCAGTAATAAGTCAAAGCTTTCCCTTCAGGGTCATAAGACTTTGAAGCGTCATAATTCACGATTTGGTTGACATAAGCTATTGAATTGGGTGTTATTTCAAGGACTGCAACTGGCGGGAAGTTTTTATTAGGGTCGGCTAAGCATTGATCCCCGCAGTAAACCCAGAAAAATGTCCTGTTCAGGATTTGATCCCCGTCCATAGTCAAATCTGACAGAGACCCTTTATAGAATAATCCAACATAAGCATATCTCCCTTGATTTCCAGACTTGCCAACCTTGAATATTGCAGACTTGCCGTTGTCAGATCCTGCATCCGCCACATCAATAACATTTGATGATAAATAGAAATCCTGGTTAACAGTTATTTTTTCACTTTCTTGGAATACTTTCACTGTTTTCTGGAATGCTTCCATTATTATATCCCCGTTAGTATCATACAAGCTGCTGCTTGTTGCCAGGGTAGAGTAGGGGTTGCTGATATAGTTGAATTTGAATGCTGCCTGCGCGCTTCTGTAGTCCGCGATCTCGATGAAACTCTTGCTCAGGGTCTTGTGCGCTATGTATGCGGGCGAGTTTGAGCTTGGCTTGCATGCCAAAGTCTCATCCGAGCACACGATTGAATCGAATAAGGATAATTGGGAAGTCGTCCACTGGTCGTAAGATTTGCTTTCAACATACCATCCTTTAGACCTAAGCCAAGAAATTATTTGCGGCTCTATGCCGTCTTGGCATGCACTGTCGCCGCATAAAAATGCAATCTTCCCAATAATATC
>Ga0210021_1000122_pt1 | contig 94785 bp, 102 predicted proteins | sample CryGeymeta201517_FD_183981 | JGI IMG/M metagenome (GOLD analysis project Ga0210021, IMG submission 183981) | Groundwater microbial communities from Crystal Geyser aquifers in Utah, USA - Crystal Geyser metaG 2015-17 (SPAdes) (version 2) | ecosystem: Environmental > Aquatic > Deep subsurface >... | reverse complement strand
TAGGGTATATAGGATTTAGATCTTGCTTGTCATTGCGAGCGCAGCGCGGCAATCTAATTATTTTCAACCTAACTACAAAAAAAAATCACCAATCCTCCACCATCTAAAAAAGGACGGAAGCAGTACTAAGGCCCCCCCCCTAGTTATAACAGAAAACAAACCATAGAAAGACAAAATTTTACGAGCGTGTATTTTAGCTCAACAAGGGTAGGATCAATTATTTGCAGAATTTTAGTAGTATATACTAAGTATATACTACCTAAACTTTTCTATAATACCTTTTAAAACACCTAAGGTTATTTGGTATTCATTAGAATCAATTTCTCTATAATCTCTTCTAATTTCTGCTTCTAAAGCGGAGATTTTAAATTCATTCAAATGTTCACAAATAGTTAATTGAGAATCATTAATAAAATTTGCCTGATTTAGATTTGTAAGAATTTTTGAGTGCAGGCCTGTAAAAGTTTTGTTGGGATAAAAAACAACCTCCTTTTCGTAATCAATTTTTTTACCATGGACATCTAAAACTAAGTCTATCTTATTTTTAGTTACAAGTTTAAACAATTCAATACGAAATTCTGAATCTTTATACCAGTTAGGGTCTTTTTGAACAGAAGTAGAAATAATACCCCAACAGCCGGTGGCACTACATAATTCATTTACAATTTGTCCAGTATTTGTATCTCTAGACTTTATTCTGTCGTTTCTAATTTGAGGAAAGTTATGCGGAGCAGACAAAAGAACAGGGATAGAACCTTTTATAATTTTAAACAGTTCGTTAGACATTTATGGTTTAGTTTTAAGTTTAAAAAAACTAATTACCTCCTCGGAAAATTTACGATTAATTACCGAAGATAATTTAGAGGTTGTAAAATTTTTTGGTAGGTGGCTAATATTAACCATACTAATTTTTATATTAGGTTTATTATTTTTATTTAAATTATCTTTTAAATACTGACCTTTTAGTACCCCATCTTTGACCCCAACCACATAATATATGGGCAAATCTGAACTTAATATTTGCTTTTTAATGCCTAAAACCATTTTAGCCAAAAAGAACCATGTTTTATGATCAATTTCTTTATCAACAATTTTTAGCTGTGTCGAAGAAACCGAGTACAACAGATACTTTTGAAAAAAAGTAGTATTCCAAACCCAATCCTGTAACTTTAAAAACTCTAATAATTTAATTGAATACAGGCCGACATATTTAATAAAAAAGTTAGCATCTAGGGCATCTCTTCCTGCACAGGGAAAAATAGGTAAATAACCCACACAATTTTTATTAACTTTTAAACCTGGCAAAAATAAGTAACCTAAAGATACACTACCCAAAATATATTTTTTATTTTTTCCTACAAAGTCAATTTCATTTTGAAAGTACTTAACTAACTCTTTATAAGAAAGATCTTGCAATGGGGGGACAGAATCTATAAATCCAGGTATTTCAATGTAATGAACCTCAAAATATTTGTTAAGTAATAACAGAACATCTTTCATTAGTATTCTGTCTACTCCCTCACCAGATAGCAATATTAAAGGGACTTTCATTTAGTTATGTAAAAGATTAAAACGATTCGAGACAATATAAACAACCCAAGAGACCAAAGTAGCCACTGTGGCACCCCAAAACAAATCAATAATAGTAACTACCAGAGGCCAGTCTTTTACCAAAGAATAATTTGTTAAATCATAAGTAGCATAAGTTATAAAACCAAAAAAAGCGGCGGATATAAGTAAATTTTTTAATGACCTAACTTTAAGAGCAGGGTAAATAACAAATACAATTAGTGCCAGGGCAAAGGCTATATAAAAAATCAACGCGGGGACTATTAAAAAATTTTCCCTCATAATATATCCCAGCTGTTCTTTATAAAAATTTTTGGATATAACACCCAACCAAATTGCATCAAAAAATAAAAAAGTCGAGAGAGTTAGAAAATAAATTTTAGTTAAAGCACCCATATAAGAAATAGAAAGAAAATTTAGCTAAAGACTCGTCAAAGTGATCTCTAGATATGTTGTTATGATATCATTTATTTAAAGTATTAAATAAATATTAATATGTCCCTAACCCCTTTTAGGATTGAAGATCCGATGGAAATTGACGCTATAAGATCCTTAGTAGAGGAGACACCGGTGCAACGACCAGATGTTGTAACCCCCTATATAGATAAACCTATTAGAAGAGTAGAGGGCCAACCAATAATATCCGAAGATCCCCTGTGGGGAGATTCTTATTTTTTCATCCAGGGTTCTCTCCTAAACGGCCCTCGGCTAAGGGAAACTTATTATGGCAGGAACGAAAAGGGTTACCCGACATGTATCCTAATTCACCAAGAAAAGCAAAAACCAGGAGATCTTGCCGACACCCAAGCCTACTACAAACTAGAGGAGGCATTGGAAAAACCTATAAACTGGGGTCTGGTGAAAAATTCTAGAGAAATACTTGCCGAAACAAGGCTCTGGGGACATTCAATAGATTCAAAACCATTGCCCGGAGAAAGATACCCGGGCTTTAACGGCTCAGGAGAGGACATTATACGAATCTTCCAGTTTGGACTCTGGCCAGCTAAAGGTCAAAAATGCCCGTGGTTGAGTGATTTTAGAATGGGGGCGGCAGGTGTTAGTGGTTTTCAGGCGGGACTTAAATTTGATGGTTTAGCAGTGGCGATGAAAAAGGGAACACCCTTAATACTTAATGATAAAAACGAGGGTTTTATAGCCCCAGCAGAATTACTATTTATACTACCAAATAGAGAAGCTGCTGAAGCATTAAAGGAATTTGTAAGAACAAATCTCGGCTCGATATTTAGTAACGGTACTATACACCAAAAAAGGCTAGAATTAAGTGAAGATTTTTTAGAAAAAAGAATAATTTCAATCGAAGATGAAGACTTTAAGGAGGAAGTCCTAAAATTTAAGGATTCTTAAACTAAGTTAAAAAATAACTGGGTAATTGTCGGCCGGTTTCTTCTAAAATATTTTTTCGTTTCTCTGTAGGTATTGTTTTTGCAAAGTTACTAATTTGCGTGCGCATTTCGTCTAACTTTTTATTATATTCGTTACTTATTGATAAGAATTCTCCAGGAGGTAAAAGAGATCTGAAGTTATCCGCTATTACTTCTCCCAATACTAAGTTTTTAAATAAACTTAACCTATCATCAGTTCTTACAGTCAGAGTTAAATTTAGAAGTTCCTGTAAATTGTTTAGAGTTGGAAACATATCATTAGTTTAGCAAAAAAAGATTAAAAAGACTTTTTTATTACCTTATATTAAACTTTGTGAATGATATGGATTACTTATGCATTTTCTTCTGTAGCATTTTTTGTTGTACTAAATCTTCTTTCAAAAGTCTTAATGAAAGACAGCAAAGATACAAGAGCTTTTGCTTTTATTTTTAATTGTATAAGTGCCGCTTTTGCACTAACTATTTTTATAGCATCCTCTGGATATAAGAATTTACCAGATAATTATTCAACAATCGCTCTGACAGTTTTACTAATTTCCTCATTAAGTTATGGGCTTTTTGAAAGGTTTAAATGGTACGCGATTAAACACACCGAAATTTCTGTAAATACAGTTATAGTTTCTTTGGCAACTCCTTTAGCCTTTTTATCAGCAATATTTTTATATAACGAAAGTATAAATGTATACAAAGTTGTTGGCACAGTTTTAGTTGTTATAGCTGTCTTTTTTACAACTAGTAGGGCAAAGGGCAAGAGCACTACCAAGGGCTTGCTAACCTCTTTTTTTACTATGGCTCTAATTGCTGTAGCTTGGAGTTTTGATAAAATGGGCAGCCAACTATATACTCCAGAATTTTTTAATATTTTGGTTTGGACCTTCCCTATTCTTTTTATAGTTTTTCCTAAGATAAAAATTCAAAATATAAAGATTGAGTGGAAAATCAACAATTATAAAATTGTTTTAATATCTTTTTTAAATGTAATAGGCTACTACTTAAATTTAAAAGCACTTCAAATTGCCGAAGCCACGAGGGTAATTCCAATAATTGAATCTTCTGTAATTATTACAGTTATTGCGGGAGTATTTTTACTTAAAGAAAAAGATAGTTTAAGCAAAAAAATTATCGCAGCAATTTTATCTTTTGTAGGGATAATTTTATTAACTTTTAGATAGAAAATTTTATACCAATGACTATATTTGATATTTTTAGTGTAAAATTATTTTAATGACAGAATCAACTTCACAATTTTCATCGGAGACGGAAGTTCAAAAAGCTGAAATCACTACGGCTATTGAAAACAGCTCGCATGGTGAGGATAGACTTAAGGTTCTTGAGCACCCAAATTCCTCGGCTAGCACTGTAATTTTATGTGATGGGGCGACAGCAAAAAAGGACGGTGCAGGTGGCAGGGCTGCTGAGGCTGTTATAAATTATTTAGGACAGGCCCTAAATGATTTGCAACAATCCCACGGTGAAGATCTAGAGATTTTTGCAGACAACTTAGTAAAGGAAGTAGTAAAAGCAAGTAGTGTGGCACAAAGAGAGGGTGGACAAACAACTGTAAGTATCGTACATAGTTTTGGCCCCATTAAAGAAAACCCTAGTAAACATAAATTTTTAGTGTGTGCTACAGATGATTCCCCTATAATTATTTACGATCCAAAAAGCGGAAGATTTAGAAGATACCCCGCACCTCCAGAAAAGGTACTTTTAAAAGAAACATTAAGTGACAAATCTATCTATACCGGAGAAATGGGTGGACAAACTGCTTATGAGTGGTTAGATAACTCGGTGGAACCTCCAAAAAATAGGCAAGAAGAGGCCTTAAATAAGAGCAGAAGAAGAATACGAAACTATCTAGGAGGAGACAGGCCACCAACCCCGGATGTTCAATGGTTAAACTTACCGGACACAGCAGTGATTTTTGTTGGATCCGATGGTATAACAGATGTCCTCCCAATTGAAACCACGGAGGCATCCAAAAAAAGAGGTATTTTTAGTATTACGGAATTAATGGCACAAGGAAAAGATGCTTCACAAATATTGGAGTACGCGGTTAAAGTAGCTGCCCAAGGAAAGGAAAATTATTTTAGAGCAAAAAGGGATGACAGGTCTTGCGCGGTTATTACGATGCCCAAAGCTAAAAACTTTTTTGGCAGAGCAGGAAAAATATTAAGAGAGACCTTTATAAGAGCAACAAAAGGCGTAAGAACACTGGCTACCTATAGTGAAATAGTTGCAAGTAGTCCAACAGCAACAAAAAAAGGGGAAACTGCAGATAATAGCCCATTCCAGGATATTGATACAATAATAAGAACATCTGGAGACGTGGCAGAAGCAAATCGAAAGATACTCGAAATATACGAGAGAGGAACTCCTGGGTATGAATATTGGATGCGAAATACGGATAAATTTTCTATCGGATCAAAAAATTAAGATCACATCGGCAGTATTAATTAAGTGTCTTAAAAACCAAATTCAAATTTAGACTCAGTCTATTTTTTGGAGGTAGTAGACAGGAATCTATAATACTTTATCAAGTAACTGCAATATTTCGTCATTTAAAAAATGGGTTCTGCCAATTAAAGACCCCAGCTGCAGGTCTCTAGTTAAATCCAAGGGTTCCCTGTTTTTAGCTTGACCCCTCCCATTTAACTGATTATCCACAGCCTCTTTAAATTGCCTTCTCAATTCTCCTACTCTCTCTAAAGCCTTTAAGTCATTTTCGTTAGGTGTACGATCAGCGGATAACTGATTCCACCTATCGGCTGAAAGGACCTCATTTATAGCAGAATACCTACCAGCAACCAAGGCTACATAGGCGTCGGAGCTCTGAGTACATTCTGCAACAGTACTTTTTAACGTAGCCTTTAAACCATCCCTCGTGAGTTCAGGTTGTTTAGGGTCTCTTTTTAAGTTGTAACTAGTTATATAGGCATCCGGATCTTGTAAAATAGCATCTAATTCGTAAGATTTAACTGCTAATTGTTGAGGTAAAGGAATTTCCGGAGTGGGGTTTTGGGTCGCAGCCCTTAGTTCATTTAGTCTATAGTCAAGATTACGGAAAGAATTTATCACAGCAGTGCCTGGCAAATCCTCCTCCGTCCAAGACGGAAAAGTTTCACCAGTGTTTGTATCTATAGTAGATAAAGTACTGTTGTTAAAGATAACGGCTGAGGGAAAAATGAGGGTGGTGGTTGTGCCGAAATCTTTATATGCAGCCTTAAGCTTTTCTACCGCCTCTGCTCTTTCAACAGCCCCACTGTCGGTGGAATCACCCGAGGGCTTAGTTACAGAAGGAATAAATTCCTCACCGCCAATAGCTATTGAAGTTACAGAGGATCTTACCTCGGCTTCTAAAAGACTAAGATTCGGATCTAATTCAGTCATACAGGCAGTTAAATTAATTACAAACTATAACATTATTATATAGCAAACAAAAAAATTATAAACTTTATACCAACTGACTGAACAGTTTTAAAGTATTGTGAATTTTAGGATTGTGAATCTTAATTCTAGTAAAATACCTTATAAATCCAATATTTCCCTAAGTATGTATTTAAAGATTAGCTTTACCAAAGCATAAGTTTAACAATATATAAAGATCCTGGAAGCTAAATAATTTTTATTTTTTAGGGCGGTAAAAATCACCCATCAACTCTGTGTATGCTTGCCAAAATTCAGTTGGACTTAGCTTGTTACTGTAATGTGCGTAAATTAAAAGGTTAATTTCAGGCCTTATATCTAAAATGGGCGGCCAAACTCTTGCTAAATTTGCACAAAGATCTACAGCATCCTCACCAGCTAAGACTATTCTTAATCTGTTATCTCTATCAGAACCTATTCGCTTAATAAATTTTTCTTCCGGATACATATTTTTAAAAATCCTGTGCAAGTGACTTTCCCTCTTAAAATCAAGTTGAATTCTGGTGTCCCCGTTAGGATCATGCTTTTTAGTAGGTTTAACTACTCTTATTGCACCTCTATCAGTAGCTAATATCCCTGCCAAAATAGCGAGGTGAAAATCTGATACTTCTTCAATTAATAATGCAGACTCTACCACTTCCCTAGAGTAGTCAATTAAGCCTTTGAAATAATCCGTTCTTTCGTTCTCAACAACCACCAACAAGGTATATTGGGGACTAGATTTTTTTCCGTAGCTTAAAACCGCTGTCTTCGCAAAACTAGGCACTACCTTAGAAAGAACAGAAAAAAATGCGGGGCGTGTTGTATCAGCCTTTACCTGAGGAACCCTTCTTTCTGGTTTCCCCTTTTCAGCTTTATTGTAGATTCCAAAATGTAAGGATTGATCCACCATACCTGCTTGAAAGTAGGGATAAAGAGGGTGATCAAAATACTCTCCCAAAGACTCAACAACAGCTCTATCGGGAACAAAATCTTGGGGGTTAACAGGTAAAGGCTCCTTAGCTTTTAAATGATCGGGCTCGCTTGGAATAAATTCGGTATTAAACTTTTCTAAATCCATAGTATACAAATATTATATACTATAGGTTATCATTTAGCCTAATCTTTGTCAATACAGGTTTAAAAGTGGGTCTGGGTTGAAACTGAAAAATAAGTAGGAAATATCTTAAGTTAAAGAAGATATTGAATCAGCTTTATCCTCAATAAACACCTTGGTAACCAAATCAATAATTTTCTGGGTTTTGATATACCCTTCGGCACTTAATCTTTCTATTTTTGACCTATATATTTGACTGGTCTCCCCGATTTGTCGATTTAGGTATTGACCGACGATAGCCTCAATTTCAGCAATAACGGGTCTCGAGAAGGTTAAAAAAAGGTTTCTTTGTCCTGTATTAAAATTCAAGACTCTAATTAGGGCTGCCCCTATTTCCTCTTTTTTTAAAGGTTCCATCCCCCGATCACTGCGCTGCTTATTTAAAGCTTCCAAGGAACCTTCAGGATTTTCTAAAAAACTTCTTATATTCTTGGGATTCATTACCATACCTGTATTTTGATCTCCAAATTTAACAGAACTATCCATACCGGGTAACTGTTTTAATAAGGGGTCGACCCTCTTTAAGGTAGCAGAGCTGTTAGCTAAGTCATGGGCATTAACGGAGTAAGCGGCCCTCTCTCTTTGATAGCCCTTAGGGTAATCTGCGTACTCATCCAAAAGTAACAATAAGTTTTCCTCATCCTCCCCAAGAACTGTTTCTTGTTTAATAGAAGTAATTTTTTCAGGTACCGCACTTTCAGAAGCCTCCGTTTCTGGTTCAACGGGAGGTTCGGGAGTAGGGGCTGGAGAAATTCTAGGTAAAATATCAGGCATAATAAGGTTAATTTATATTAGAATTATATCAAACAAAAACAGCTTAAAAAACAACCGGTATAGTAAGGTTTATGTCTTTTTCTGCAAGACCGGATGGATTACTTTTTTGTAAAACTAACTCCCCTCGTTTTATATCAGGAGATGTAAAACTTAGTTCAACTGAGAAATCGATAAAATCAGAATTCATCCAGTCTTCATTGGTTGTTACTAAACTATGCGTAATCTCCGTACCGGAGGAGTCATTTAAGGTAATTAAAAAACTTCCTTCAAAAAACCAGCTACCTCTTGCCTTACCTTTTACAGTTAAAGGGCTGGTTATTAAAGTGTCTTTTATGGGATATTCCAGCATAATTTGATCTGAAAGATCGCTGTTTGCAATTTGTTGTACAAAAGTTTGTCCGTTATAGGTACACTGAGCAGGGTACATCAAAGTAATTTGTCCGTTAACCTGCACACACTCATCATAATTTGTAACTGAAGGGCTAATTACCTCAGAACTGAATAAGGGTAAACCAAAATAAACACCTAATCCAAATAATAGGGACAAGATTAAATAAAGAGATTTTTTGTTTATATTCATAAAATAATTATAGTAGATAATTTAAAATACCCTACTATCATAAGCCCAGTGTAATAAGGCTTGTCTTTGCCTTGGTCTGCAAGTTAAATCACCAGGCAAGCAATTTTTTGCAACTTGAGCCACGTGTCTATTCATTGCCTTCCATCGCTTAATCTGACGGTCATCCTCACCGGTTAACCTTCTTCCCATGTAATACCTACAATACCACTGAAACCAGCCACGGGGATCATGTTCGCTGTTTATCCAGCCTTTTTTAACCCAAACGCTCAATGGTTGCGATGCGTCAACTTTAAAAAAGTTAAGATCTCTGCTGTGTCCAAAAACCCCTTGTGGATGAAATCTTACATTTAAAAACCAATCAGAGGGAAACTCATTTTTACAATCACGCATATATCTACCACCAAAAACCCCCATTTGTAACATTTGTTTTGGAGTTAAGTCTGGTTTAAAATCGATAGCAAAATTTTTACCTACAGGTTCTGTTAAAGAGTAAACATAACTCTCTTGCATTTTATCGTTAACCAAAATATCGCCAGTTACTTTAAGCATTTTTATTAAACCAAGGAATTAGAATGCTTGTTTTAGATTTATAATCAACATAGCTTTTATCTTTTCCCCATTTTTTATCAGCATACTTTTCTAAGGGAGGTATACCTGTAGCAAAAAGTAATAAAACGACAATAAACAAAGGGCCGCTTAAAGCTATTATTTGAAATAAAAAGGAAAGAGATGGGAAAACAAAAATATAAATACCTAACCAACAGAGTATTTCACCAAAATAATTTGGGTGTCTAGAGTATTTCCATAAACCAACGTTAATAAACTTGTCTTTGTTAGAAGGATTTTGTGTAAATTTATACTTTTGTAAATCTGCAAAAGATTCTATTATCAAACCAAAAAGCCAAATAGATATACCGGGCATAAAAACACTTTTATTATCACTTTGAATAAATAATAAAGAAGGTAATAAAATAACCCATACCGCTAGACCTTGTAAAACCCAAAACCTTAGAAAGGCAAAAAACGATTCTCTAATACCATCAAAGCGCTTGTCTTTGGTTATTTTTCTGATCCGAATAAATAAAAACGCGCCAAGCCGCACACCCCACAAAAAAACTGCAAGCCAAACAACTATATTTAAGGGAACAATAGAATTTTTTAATAATGAAAAGGTAATTAAAAAAATGAAAGTTAAAGAATAGCTTAAGTCAGTAAGTTTATCTGTTTTGTATATAAAGGCAGGAATAAACATTAGTATGTTTATTAAAAGTGCAAAGGTCAAATATGTTATTAAAGTACCCATAAATTAATTATACAACTAACTTTTACCAAAATAAGGTTGGGTTAGAATTTGAACCTGGTCTTTCTTGTAAGGTTTAATTAAGTAAATCTCTTCAAAAATAATGGAATGTGCTTCATGTATTTGTAAAATAGGATTAAAATTGTTATCAATAAAAATCGGATCTTCATAACCATAAAGTAAGCTAGGGGTAAAGGGCAAACAGAACACAGTATTATCTATAAAATGCTTTTTTATTAATATGGAAAATTCTAATATTACGTAATCTTTTGTATCAATATTTTCGGATATTAATACCGAGTTAATTTCTTTTTTGTTTTTAATTAAAGGTTTTAGAGTATCTATGTTTTTTGTAAAAGTAACGTCTGTTAATACGGCCCCTTCTTTTTTAAAAAAACTAAATTTGAATAGGTTTATTTTTAGGCTATTCGCTACAAACTTTTTTACAGCTACATACTCAGAATCTTGCAAAACCCTAGGCGCATTAATATTTTCGGCGTAATCTGTATAATACCTTTTCATAGAAAATAAATTAAAGGTTAAGGAAGTTCCAATTTTAAGGAATCAATCACGGAATCAATAACTGGCTTTGTTTTTTGTAAGTATTCTTTGTTATATTCCTCGGATTTTTCTACATCACCCACAATAGATGTAGGATCTTCATAAGAAATAACAAATATTCCCTCCCCATAGTTTAAATAGTATGAGACCATATTTACCTGGGCTTGTTTTGTTGGGGTAGCAACTAGGGCTTCTCGATCTAAAATCTTTCCTTCCTTCACCAGATAAAAATCTTTATCAATTAAGCTATCACTCGAAATCAAGGAAGGATAAAACCTTAATTGTAAAAAATACCCAAAAGACTCTGGCAAGGACAAATTAACCACCCAAGCACTATCATAGTTATCTTCATTCAAGGTTACATAACTGGGGTAATTAAAGCTTATTTTATACTCTTCATTTGTAAAATTTTTTGAATCATCTTTTATAACAGTAACTACTTTTTGATTATCCTCCCCGGGAGTGGTAACAGAAATTTTAGTCCCCGCACTAAAACTAAGACCTATAGCTGTTTTAATTTGGTCCAAGGATAATCGTATTTCTGAGGTATGCAATATTTCACAGTAATTATCGTATTGGTTGTGGGATAGAATTGCATTAAAAATAGGGGGCTCTTGTAGGGTCATGTAAGGTGAAAAATACAAGGTAAATGAATGTTCCGCACAACCGCTGTAACTAATGTCGAACACAAGATCATTATTCTTAAATCCGAGGGAGTTTACGCTTATGTTCTCACTATTTTTAAATCTTGAGACATCTTCAGGATTTAAAACTTGGATGTTTACTTTATCAACGATTTCTTCAAATGGCTGTTTAGAAGGATTTGAATAGTTATTTTTATCTTTGTACAAGTAAACTCCGAGTACGAAAGTTACAAAACAAAGTATTAATAATGCGAGTAAAACCCATTTATATTTCATATAAGTGTGACTTTAATATATATTCTACCAAGAAATTGGCAACTATTCACCTTAACTAAAGTAAATTAAACCTATATTTGCTTTAAGCAATTTATGCTAATATCGATTTATGCAGATACTTTATAACGGCGCAATCGGAAGTTAGTCGCTAGTTAATTATTTTATAATAACTCTTTCAAGTAATTTTTAGATATTTTGTGGTCTTTTTTAAAAAATATAATTTAGTTGGTGCCAAAAAGTGTGATACAGAAGATGTTTATAGGGTAATTAATACTGCAAACGAATGGTTACTAAGCAGGGGGATGGATCAGTGGCAAGATTACTACACGAAGGAACTTGTTAGAAGTAACATTATCAATAAGGAAGTGTTGCTAGTAACCCAAAAAGTAGAACCAGTAGCAACTGTGACTATATCTACAAACCCCCCAAATTATTATTTAGCAGAGAATAATCCAGAAAATTTTGACTACAGCAGCTTATTTATTAACCCAACAAAACAAGCATTATATATCTCTGCTTTGGCGGTTATACCAAAATTCCAGGGCAAGGGTATAGCAAAAGAACTTGTTAAAATAATTGAACAAAAAGCCAAAGAGAGTCAAATTAATTTCATAAGGCTAGATGCTCGAGGAGACTACAAAGAGTTAATCAATTTTTATTTGAAACTAGGCTTTATAAAAGTTGGGGAATTACCGGAACCAGATACAAGCTACTTTTTAATGGAAAAGACTTTTTAAACCAACATAAAACCCTTAATTATATCTTTTAAAAGCGGGTAGGTGGTTTTTGCACTATTTATACCTCCCTTCTTTTGTATATAACTTACCAACTAGCTTTTGTTAAAACTAAAGACTGCGGATTGAACTGATTTTTTATTAATACAATAATTTATTCTTTTTTCATCAATCATTGTAATTTTATCCTCTTTAGCAAAGTTTTTAGCCAAATCTGTATAAAAAATATCTCTTGTGGGAACAAAATAGTGTGGTGAGAGTACACCAACCTTTTTAAAATCTAGTTGAACAACTCGCTTCGGGGGTAAATCCTACCACTCATTAATAGCTAACAGTATCGTGACTAAAATCTCCTTTAAATTCAAGGGCACCACTTTTAACCTGATAAATAACTATATTATTTTTAAGGAAACGTGGCGGAAAAGTTTTGGTAAAAATAAAGCTACTTTATAGATTTAAGTAAGGTATTTAATTCAGATAAAGCGTTAGTATCATTTATAACTTTCCAGTTTTTATCTAGTGCATACTGCAATAAATTTTTTGTAGGATTTAAACAAATAGGGCTTTCCACCTGCTGAAGCATACCGATATCATTTTCAGAATCACCAATAGCTATTGAGTTCTTTTTGCCATATTTTAGTACCAAACTACTAACTACTTGCTTATCACCTGCCAACGAATTTTTTATATTCCCGGTAAATATATTATTTTTTACTTCATACCTAGATGAAATAAAGCCAGCTAACTTGTATTTTTTAACAACTGCCTGAGCAATAAATTTAGTATTAGCTGTAATTAAATAAACGTCATAAGTTTTTTTTAAGTCAGGTAATATTAAATTAAAATAACTAAAAAAACTATCAGGATTAGAATTAAAGTAATTAATAGAATCATATAAAAGATCGGAGTATTTAATTCCTTTTAGAGACTTACAAAAAACCTCTAGCATACCACTTAATGTCTGATTATAAGAAAGATCTTCGCTTTTATACTTACTTAGTAGAGTAAGTATTTCCTCTTCAACAGCAGGAATTATTCTTTCCAATTCGATTTCATATTTAACGATGTCCAAAAAAGATTGCCCGTTATATATCACATGATCAAAATCGAATAGTGCCAAGTTTTTCATAGGGAGTATAAATATTTTACTCTAGCTCGCTACATGTCGAGGCAAAAACAAGGGTCGACAAAATTTTTAATTGTTCTGTGAAATTATTTTTATTAATTGATCTCAAACCAACTCTGTACCCAGTATCGCCTAAGTTTACCTCAACAAAATATTTTTCTTTTTTACTTAAAGAGTCTTGTTCCTCTCTACCAAGTAGCTTAACCATGGAGTAATTTTGAACAACGTTTTCTGGCAGCTTTATTAAATCAAATTTTAAGCAGCCTATATTTGCACAGTAGTCACCCATATAATCCCAGTTAAATTTTACCGAATTTTCAACAGAGTCAGTAACATTAAAGAATCGACCATCGTCGCTAACCTGTAACAAATAGCTAGGTGGGTATTGAAATTTTAAACAACCATTAAATTTGTTTTCATCGTTATTGTTTGCGTATGTAAAAGTTTCCCATCCGGTATAATAAGTAAAATATTTTTGACTTCTTAAGGCGTCTATCTTATAGGGGTACAAATCTTTAATTACCTGTAAAGGTAAATCTTTAGTGGTATCACTTTTATCAATAGCGTTTTGTAACGAAGATATTTTGCCGTTTAATACTCTTAACTTACTAGATTGATCAATTAAAACAAATACTATAAAAATTAAAGAAACAGCAAGCAAATATAATAAAACTTGTTTAACCATACACTAAGTTATAGTAGTCCCTTGAAGATTATAAATAAAGATAGTTGTGTAATATTAAAAACAAAGTTGCTACATATCTAACCCCAACACTACCCGAAACTCAGTACCTATGATATTATTTTAAATATGCATGAAAAATTTATGAGGGTAGCTATTGAAGAGGCAAAAAGATCTTTGGTGGCAGGAGGAACTCCACTTGCAGCAATAATGGTCAAAGATGGCAAAGTTATTGCAGTAGGCCATGCTCAGGTTGGAAAACTTAGGGATCCAACTGCCCACGGAGAAGCGGAATGTATAAAAATTGCGGTTAAAGCTTTAAATAGTTTAGATTTAGCAGGGTGCACTATGTACTCGACTGTAGAAACTTGTAGTATGTGTTTAAGTTGTGGTGCATGGTCTGGATTAACTAAAGTAGTATTTGGAGCTTTTAAAGAAGACATTGTCGGTAACCCCTACGAATTTAAAAATTACCACGCAATAGAGCATGTTAAAAATTTACAAGTTCCTTGGACAAGTGAAAATATTGAAATTATAGGTGGAGTGCTAAAAAAAGATTGTGCAGAGTTAATGAAAAATTTTAAAAACTGGGCCCCAAATTAGATGTTAAAGTATCTCCCCTTCTTTAAATTTTCACAAAAAACGATAGTTAATGAAGTAATTTTACTTTTTAATGCCCTATCATCAATTTTTGTAAGTTTATCTTTTTGGCTGTCTTGGAATAAATTCTATTTAATAGGACACACAGAATTCATAATTGTAATAACCCTAACCTTCGTAATATTTATTTTAAGTGTTTTTTATTACTTAAAGAAAAATACTAAGTACGTTTGTAAAATTAGTGACAAATATTTTTGGCTCTACCCTCCGTATATAAACTTACCTATCAGTATGGCACTTTCAGTTTACACTACATCAATTTTTTCTAATGCTTACAGAGAAGAGTGGTTAAAAATGCTAAAGGAAATGGACACCGTCTACTCACAGCTTGGGCAAATATTGCTTTACCTCATAGTGTTAATACCCTCTGTATTATTGGGTGTTTATTTAATAAATAAAATAATTACAAAATTTAAAAAGTACAAAATTGCACTTAGTGCAATTATCAGCTTAATTTTAGTATTAGTTTTAGGTTTACCTATAGGGTTGGTGAATAACATAGAAACATCCTCCTTTGGTGATAAAATATATTTATTAGCTGAATATGGTGTAAAAATGATTATCGGTTTTGCACCTTTAGCCTGGTTCTATGCAATATATAAAACACCTAACATAGAGCATAGAAAATAGCAGTATACAAGATCTTAAAAATCACTAGGTTTTATTTCTTTTATTACCAATTGAGGATAAACATTCCCATTCCACTCATTTTTATCATAATTAAAAAGTAAGTCGTATGTTTCACTATTTGTAAGGCTGGGCAAATATTTAGCTCCACCAAAAAATATACTTCGTATTCCTGTGTCCTTTAGAGTAAAGGATATGTGGTCGCCACTACTTCCTAGCAATTTAAAGTCATCTAACAAGGCATTTGAAAGTCTAAAAACAGGTTTAGTGTTTCCATTTCCATAGGGTTCTAAAAAATCTAAAAAGTTTAAAAATTCGTCATTTAAAAATTCTGATTGTACCTGACAATCGTAAATTAATTTAGGGACTAATAAATCTTTGTTAATCAAACTAGAAGTACTTTCTTTTAATGCAGTAATAAAATTTTCAAAATTTTCTTTTTTAATACTAAAACCAGCAGCCTGAGGATGACCCCCCCAGTTTTCTAAATGGCTACTAACAGATGCCAGTATTTTAGTAATATCTACCCCAGGAACTGATCTACAAGACCCTTTTCCCTCCTCACCCTCCCAGGCAATTGTTAAACTTGGTTTAAAAAAGTTTTGTACGAGGCGAGAGCTTATTAAACCAATAACACCCTCGTGAAAATTTTGCGAGTGAGGAACAATAACCAAATCATTTTCCGAAAGCCCCATAAATTTTCCATTTGAAATACCGCTTAAAGCCTCTTCGTACATAGTTTTTGTACTGTCCTGTCGATCAGTATTTATGCTATTTAAATCAACTGCTAAAGAGTCAGCTAAAGATTGTTCTTTTGTGGTAAGTAAATCAAATGAAATTTTTGGATCGAGCATTCTTCCACTAGCATTTAACCTTGGGCCTATCAGCCAACCATAATCAAATGATGAAAGTTTAGCAACTTTTTTATTCGCAGAATTTAAGATGCTTTTTAAGCCTGGCCTAGGCTTTAAATTAGATAAGTCTAAAGATTTTATAGTTACTGACCTGCCAACTACATTACTTAAGTCTCCAAGGTCACACACGTATCCAAGACCTGCAAGATCAACACCCGAATCTAAATCAACACTACCTACTATTTTTAACTGCATAAACTTAATAAAAAAATATGTTAAAACTGAGGCTGTTAGTTTGTCATTCCAAAAAATAGCATCTGCACCGGGTAACTTTTTTTTAATTTGATGATGATCTATAACAATAATTTTATAACCATCTTTTTGTGCCTCTTTAATAACCTCGTGAGAAGAAATACCGCAGTCTACCAAAATAATTAATGGAAAATCTTTAACGGGGTTTTTTTGTTTAATATCTGAATAAGACTTCCCGGAAAACCCATACCCATGATCAAACCTATTGGGTATAAAAACAGATATCAATTCATTAGCAAAACCCATTTCTAAAAAACCCTCGAAGCCAATTGCACTGGAGGTAATACCATCAACATCGTAATCCCCGTGAATTACTATTCCTTTTTTATTTTTTAGCAGATCAACAATTATTTTAGAGGCTTTTTTTAAATCTGTAATTTTGTAGTTAACAAGTGTGGGATCTTTAAAAACTTTTTTAAAATTAAATTCATTTATCTCTAACTCATTTAAATTTCTATCGGCTAAAAGTGCCTGTTTTAATTCGATATAACTTTTAGGGGGTTTTAGTTTTGCTTCCCAAATAAGATTTTTCATTGCATAATACTGGTTACTTATTAAATATGTATAAATTCCCTCTGAGAATTTTTAACTGATTTGTATGTCTATAACTATACCTTATACTATTAACGTGGAGAACAAAAAAACAAAAATACTTGCAACCATAGGCCCAGCTACATCAGACCCCGAAATTTTACGTAAATTAATCGAAGACGGAGTTAATTTGTGCAGACTAAACTTAAAACACGGTGAACATAGTTGGCACGAAAACATTGCACACCAGGTTAGAAGTATAGCAGAAGACTTAGGTGTTCACATTCCCTTAATAGTAGATCTACAAGGCCCAGATATAAGAACAGGAGAAGTATCTAGCCCAATACTAAAGTTAGTAGACGGCCAAAATGTTTTTGTAGAGACAAAGCTAACAGACAAACCATCTATAGAGCTTAAAAAGGAATATATAGAAGGATTAAAAACTGGACAAATAATTTTGATCGACGATGGAAGAATAAAATTAAGGGTTATTGAAAAAGTAAATACAACAAAGCTTGTGTGTGTAGTAGAAGAAGGAGGAGAAATAGGATCTAAAAAAAGTGTGTTTTTTCCCGGATTAAATTTAAATGTTCCTGCGGTCACCAAAAAAGATATTGACGACGTTACTTTTGGCAAAAAAATAAATGCGGAATATGTAGCAATATCTTTTGTTAGAACCGCTAAAGATATTAAAGATTTTAAAAGAGAATTAGCTAAAATTAACTATAACCCAAAAATAATCAGCAAGATCGAAACACTAAAAGCTGTTAAAAATATTGATTCAATTATAAAAGAAAGTGATGCAATAATGGTAGCTAGAGGAGATTTAGGAGTAGAAATTCAGGTAGAAGCAGTACCAAGCGTACAAAAACAACTTATTAAAAAATGCATAATGGTAGGAAAACCCGTAATTGTTGCGACACAAATGTTAAAGAGTATGGTTAATTCACCAAATCCGACAAGGGCCGAGGTAAGTGATGTTGCTAACGCTGTTTTTGACAAAGCAGATGCTGTAATGCTTTCTGAAGAAAGTGCTATAGGAAAATACCCGGTTAAAACGGTTAAGGTTATGGCTAAAACTTTAAGATACAGCGAAATAAATAATGAGAATGTAGACGAAGAAAATATCAACAGGCTAGACATAGACACTCAACTTAAAGCTATTGTTAAAACAGCAAAGCATATGCAAGCATTTTTAAAACAGGCTGGTGAAAAAGTTAAATACTTTGTTATTTTAACCGAGTCTGGGATTACAGCTCAGTACCTATCTGCCACAAGACCTAATATACCAATTATTGCCTACAGCCAAGATTTAACGGCAACAAGGCAGATGTCCTTACTGTACGGTGTTACCTCAGTGTGTATAAAATTTGAACCTACAGTAGACGAAAGTATTGCCTGCATTATAAAAAATCTACTAAAAGAAAAGGTTGTTAAACACGGGGATAAATTAATTTTTATATCGGGGCAAAATATTGGTAAAGCAGGACAAACAGATTCCCTACGTTGTTTAGAGGCTTAGTTATTTAACGCTTTTGTAACGTTTCTTTAATCTTTCCTCTTTTATAATTTTGTTTAAATAACTTCCTTCTACTAAAGATTTTTTTATTGGAAGAGTATTTGAAGTATAAAAGTTAAATAAACCCAACCATTGATCGAAATTTAAATCTAGAGGATTTGCCCTTAACGAAAATTTTAGGTCTTTAGATAATCTTTTTAGCTGAGTGTAAGTAAAAATATTTTTAAACACATTTTTATTACCCTTTCTCCAAACGCTTGTGCTGTAAACTATAAAGTCTTGGTATTCCTCAAGTATGGGGGTATCGATCAAGCTAACTGACCTTTTAGACACAGAGGCAAAAACAATATCTACTTTAGGTGTTGGCTTAAATTTAGCTGAAGGAATAGATTCAATAAAATTAAATGCATAAAAAGGTTTTAATAAAAGGGATAATTGGGTTTCTCTATTTTTACCATTATATTTCTCATAAACCTCCTTTTGTAAAATTAAATAACTAATAATAGGACTCAGTTCATTAGAAAAATAAAGTTTTTTTAGAATTCTAGAACTGTAATTAAAAGGTATATTTGAAAAAACCTTATAATCGACTTTTGGCAACGTAAATTCTAAAAAGTTTAAATTATACTTTTGTAGATTATTGGATTCCGGAAGTTTAAAAAATAATTTAGGGTCGGATTCTATAGCAATTACTGATCCTGCTTTATTAAGAATTTCGTTAGTAATAATTCCCCTGCCAAAACCAATATCTATTACTAAGTCCACCGACCTAATCTCGGCTTTATTTACAAGCCTCTTAACAAGTTTAGGGTCAGCTAAAAAGTTTTGAGAATGTCCAAAGTTTTCCTTGTACATTCTTATTTCTTATTACAGTAATCATAACTGGGGATTATATTAGCACAATATTGAAATAAAAAGAAAAAATATAAAAATACCCACTTCTACAAAGTAGAATTATCCGAAGGGAATAAAGCTGGTATGCTTATTAAATAGTTAGTGTTTTACCAACGAAAGTGAGAAAAAGCTTTGTTGCTTTCTGCCATCTTTTCGACATCCTCTCTCTTTTTTAGCGCAACAGAATTTTCACCTTTAACTATGTTTGAGAATTCACTTGTAAGCTTTTCTGCAGTACTGGCACCTTTTCTTTTTCTAATAGCTTCTAATATCCACCTAATAGCTAAAGCTTGGGATCTTTCATGTTTTAGTAAAACAGGTACTTGGTAAGTAGCACCACCAACTCTTTTGGATCTTACCTCTTGTTTAGGCATTACTTTTTTCATAACGTCCTCAAATATAACTAGAGCTTCTTTGGGATCTTCGTGGAGACTCTCTAATGCAGTGTAAACTGCACTTTTGGCTTTACTCTTTTTTCCATCCAACATTAAGTAATTAATAAATTTAGTTACTAATTTAGACTTATATATTGGGTCTGATTCTATGTTTCTTTTTACTGCTTTCTTTCCTCTCATGTTTGTTTAATTAAAATAATAAATTATTTATTCTTTAGGTTTTTTAGTACCGTATAAAGATCTACCTTGTCTTCGTTTTTCAACTCCTTGGGTATCTAAAGTTCCTCTTACAATTGTATATTTAACACCACCTAAATCCTGTATTTTTCCACCCTTTATAAGTACTACAGAGTGCTCTTGTAGGTTATGGCCTTCTCCAGGAATATAAGCTGTAACTTCTCTACCGTTAGATAATCTAACCCTAGCAACTTTACGCAAAGCCGAATTAGGCTTTCTTGGAGTCATTGTTTTAACCGTAATACATACTCCCCTTTTAAAAGGTGCGTTAAGTTTTTTTCTTCTATTGTGTAAAGATGAAAATATTTCAGACAAAGCAACTGTCTTGTCTTTTTTATTTATCTTTTTTCTAGGTTTTCTTATCAACTGGTTTATAGTTGGCATAAATACGATCTAAATTTATTCTTGACTGACTGGCTCAGAAACTCTGCTAAGTCTTTCTAGGGAGGCTTGATAACCTGTACCTACTGGAATTTTCCTACCTATTATCACATTTTCCTTTAATCCGCGCAATTCATCTGTTAAACCCCTAGTTGCTGCATCAGTTAAAACTCTTACAGTTTCCTGAAAAGAAGCTGCTGATAAAAAGCTATCGGTTTTCAACGATGACTTAGAAATACCCAGTAATACTACTCTAGCCTTTGCAGGAGTTCCACCTTCTGCAATAATACTTTCGTTAATTCCTTGTAGAGTGTCTTCTCCTAGTACTTCTCCTCTTAACATTTCAGAGTCCCCCGATTCTACAACCTCGGCCTTGCTAAACATTTGTTTAACCATTATTTCTAAATGTTTATCATCTAATAAAACTCCTTGTGAAGAATATACTTTTTGAATTTCTTCAATAATATAAGCTTCGGTTTGTTTTATACCCACAGAGTTAAATAGGTCATTTAAATTTAGATAACCCAAAGTTAGGGCGTCACCTACATTTACTAATTGACCTTCCTTTACTACTATTTCAGATAAAGGATCTACGTTATAGTCAACAAAAGGTAAATCGGCACTCTTATCAATAGAAACTATCTTAAGAGTCTTTTCACCATTTTCTTTTTCTTCAATCTTAACTTTACCAGAAATTTCTGCCATCACTGCAGTAGCTTTAGGAGATCTTGCTTCAAATATTTCTTCTACTCTTGGTAATCCAGAGGTAATATCTTTACCTGCAATTCCACCAGAGTGAAAAGTTTTCATCGTAAGCTGTGTTCCTGGCTCACCAATTGCTTGTGCGGCTATTATTCCTGCTGCGGTACCTATTTCAATATCTTTTTTGGTACTTAAGTCATGACCATAACATTTTGCACAAATACCATGTTTTGTCTGACAAGTTAAAGGAGATCTAACTTCTACTTGTTCTACATTTGAAGATACTAATTTTTCAGCAACCTCTTTTGTAATAAGTTCAGCAGCTTTGGCTACTACTTTACCTGCGGGGTCTAGAGCATCCTTAGATAAATATCTACTGGTAACTCTTTCAGAGAAGTCGGACAAAGATGTTTTATCTGTAGACCTAACCACCCTACCCTCGGTAGAACCACAATCTATTTCGTGTACAACCACATCTTGTGCTACGTCAACTAATCTACGGGTTAAGTAACCTGCATCAGCTGTTTTTAATCCCTTGTCTGTTAAACCTTTTCGAGCTCCTCTAGCAGCATTAAAACACTCAAACCCACTTAAACCTAATCGATAGTTACTTCTTATTGGTAAGTCTACTAGTCTTCCGTTAGGATCTTGTACCAAACCTTTCATACCACCAATTTGTTTAATCTGAGCTTGGCTTGCTTTACCTGCTCCTGCGGTAACCATTATTTTCATTGGGTTATCTTCTTCTAGATTATCCCAAGTCTTAACATCTAGTTCGTCAGTAGCCTTTATCCACTCTCCTTGAGAAAGGGACCTTAGCTCCTCCTTAGTTATTAAACCTCTAAAATAGTTTTGTTCAATCACAGCAATTTTCTTTTCAGCCTCATTAATAATATCTTCTCTTTCAGGAATCATCTCTACGTCAGAAATGGATACAGATAAGCCAGATTTAGTACCATATAAAAACCCTAAGGTTTTAATGGCATCCAAAAATTTAGCGGTCGCCTCGGTACCGTATTCCATAAGTATTTCAACAGCTAAGTCTTTAAACTTATTCTTTTCTACAATCGTATTAACAAATTTATGACCTTCAGGAAATACTTCGTTAGTTAGTATTCTACCTGCAGAAGTTATAACGGTTTCTGTATCATCAATTCTGTAATTTATAGCCTCGGTTAAAGAGATAGATTCTCCCTGTAAAGCCATCAAAGCTTCTGCCTTGGTATAAACTTTTTTAGTTCTAGGGGTCTCGTTATCCATTTTAGTTAGATAAAAAGTACCTAAATACATATCTCTAGTTGCAATAGCTACAAAATCGCCTGCTGCAGGCTTTAAAAAGTTTTGGGTAGCCATTACATAAGTTTTTATTTCGTTAACAGCATCTTCAGAAATAGGTAAATGGATAGCCATTTGGTCACCATCGAAGTCAGCGTTAAAACCTACTACCACCAAAGGATGTAACCTAATAGCATTACCTTCGATAAGTTTTGGATAAAAACCCTGAATACCTAACTTATGTAAAGTAGGTGCTCGGTTAAGCAACACAGGCCTTTCTTTAACTACGTCTTCTAAAACATCCCATACTACCTCTTCTCCGTCATCTACTAAAATTCTAGCGGTTTTTATATTTGGCGCATGTCCTCTCATTAAAAGTTCTCTTAAGATAAAAGGTTTAAATAGCTCTACAGCCATCTTTTTAGGAACACCGCACTCATTAATCTTTAATTCTGGACCCACAACAATAACAGCTCTTCCGGAATAATCAACACGTTTTCCAAGTAAGTTCTGTCTAAACCTTCCTTGCTTACCCTTTATCATATCTGATAAAGATTTTAATTGCTTGGTACCTCGATTAATTCTATTAGTTCTTCTACTCTTGTTTGCATCAATTAAAGCATCCACAGACTCCTGAAGCATTCTCTTTTCGTTTCTAACAATAATATCGGGAGCCCCAATATTTAATAGTTTTTTAAGTCGGTTGTTTCTGTTTATAACTCTTCTGTACAAATCGTTTAAGTCGCTAGTTGCAAATCTACCACCATCTAACTGCACCATAGGTCTTAAGTCGGGTGGTGTTACTGCAATAACTTCGGTGATCATCCATGAAGGATTTAACGAAGCTTTTCTAAAGCCCTCTACAATCTTTAGTCTTTTTGAAATCTTTATAATATTTTGGCCTTTAGCTACTAAAAGATCTTTTTTTAATTGACCCGCTAGTTCTGTTAAGTCCATGGAGTCTAAAATCTCTTTAATAGCCTCCGCGCCGATTTTTACCTTAGAAAAGGCTTGGATATAATCATCCATAGAATAATATTCAGCATCAGTCATGATAGAAAGTCTATCCATTGACTCGATTTTCTTTTTGTTTCTATTAAGCTGTTTTTCTGCTTTTTCTTGCTCTTTAGGTAATTTTCTTAAAAGTCTTTTATTTTTAGCATCGTTTTTAGCAGTAAGCTCTTTAATCTTTAAATCTTTCTTTTTAGCATCTTTAATATCTAATTTTTCTATCTCTTCTGCCAATTCTTTATTAAACATTTCTATCTCTTCTTCCAATTGTTTTTTAACATCTTCTCTTACAGAAACAATCTCTTCTTCAATACCAGACAAAACCTCTGCTTTTTTGTCGTAATCTACTTCGGTTAGAATAAAAGATGAAAAATATATTACAGCTTCTAAATTTTTAGGGGAAACATCTAACAAGGTAGCTAATTTAGAAGGAATACCCTTAAAGTACCAAATGTGAACCACTGGAGCAGATAAATCTATATGTCCCATACGTTCTCTTCTTACTCTAGCTGCGATAACTTCAACACCACATTTATCACAAATAACTCCCTTGTATCTAATACCTTTGTACTTACCACAAGAACATGCGTAATCTTGAACCGGACCAAAAATCTTTTCGTCGAAAAGTCCGTCTCTTTCGGGTTTAAAAGTTCGATAATTTATTGTCTCAGGTTTTGTAACCTCGCCAAAAGACCAACTTCTTATTTCCTCTGGACTAGCAAGAGTGATTTTTAAAGCATCTAGATTTGCTAATTTGTTTAGATCTAACATATTACTTCTCCTCCTTGGAAACTTGTTTAGACTTTTCTTTTTTTACCGACTTCTCTTTTGCAGGTTCTACATCTAAAGCGACTTCTGGTTCTACAGTCTCTGCTGCAGCTTCTTCAGATTCTACAGAGGTCTCTTCAACCACTGGAGCCACTTTTTTAATTGCAGTAAAGGACAAACCCAACCCGTTCAATTCTCTTATTAATAATTTAAAAGACTCAGGTAAATTAGGAGCTGAAATCTTTTCTCCTTTTAGAATTGATCTCATTGCCTTGTTTCTACCTTCCATATCGTCTGATTTTATAGTCAGCATCTCTTGTAAGGCACTAGAAACTCCATAAGCTTCCATTGCCCAAACTTCCATTTCTCCAAATCTCTGGCCACCAAATTGTGCTTTTCCTCCCAAAGGTTGTTGAGTAATTAAAGAGTAAGGACCTGTGCTTCTAGCATGTACTTTACCCTCACTCATATGGTGAAGTTTTAATACATACTGATTTCCAACTAAAACTGGCATAAAATAAGGCTCACCAGTTCTACCATCAATTAAAGTTTCTTTACCAGATACAGGTAACCCAGCACTTTTTAAAGCATTTTCAAGATCTTCTTCTGTAAATTTAGTAAAGGAGGGTATATCAAATCTTTTTCCAGTTCTTTCTGCTACCCACCCAAGTGAAGTTTCTATCAATTGTCCGACATTCATACGACCTATAACTGAAGTGGCTGAGATAACTATATCTACAGGTTGACCATCTTTAGTATGAGGCATATCTTCAATAGGAACTACTTTAGAAATTACACCTTTGTTACCAAATCTGTTAGATAATTTATCACCAATTCCAATTTTTCGAAGGCTAGCTATGTAAACAGTTACTTCTCTAATTACTCCCGTGGACATTTCTTCTTTTTCTTCTCTAGTAAATTCTTTTACACCAATTACAACACCACTTTCTCCATGAGGTACTCTTAAAGATACATCTTTAACTTCTTTTGCTTTTTCTCCAAAAATAGCTCTTAGTAACCTTTCTTCAGCAGAAAGTTCAATTTCACCTCTTGGCTGAATTATACCTACTAAAAGGTCTCCAGAAGAAACTCTGGATCCTACTGTTACAACACCGTTTTCATCTAAGTTTCTTAAATGATAGTCTGGAACCCCTGGAATATCTCTAGTAACCTCTTCTGGACCTAGTTTAGTTTCCTGAACCTGCACAGAGTGGTCGTGCACTGTTATAGAAGTAAGAAGGTCATCTTTTACTACCCTTTCTGAGATTACAATGGCATCTTCATAGTTGTATCCATCCCAAATCATATAGGCAACACGAAGGTTAGCCCCAATTGCTAATTTTCCATCACTACTATCAACGTTTTCGGCTAATAGGTCACCTTTACTAACTTTTTGACCAAGATTTACAACAGGTCTAAAGTTAATTGCGGTATCCGAGTTGCTCTGTTGATAAGTATCTAACTGATATTCAGCATTTTTATTATTAGAATCTTTGACTATTATTTGATCAGCATCTACAGAAACCACAGTTCCGGCAACGTCACTTCTTAAAGTGGCGAAAGCATTGTCTGCAGCAGCTGACTCTAAACCAGTACCTACAAAAGGTGCCTCGGGTCTAACCAAAGGAACAGCCTGAGTAGTTTGCTGACAAGCAACAGAAGACCTCATAGGGTCGTTGTTTGCAACAAAAGGTATTAAACCAGAAACCAAGCCTAAAATTTGATTTGGAACTACGTCCATATATTCTGCGTCTAAAACAGAACCCAGTCTAAATTCTTCACCTTTTCGTAAAGGAACTCTTTCGTCTGTAATAAAACCTTTTTCATCAATATTCACAGAAGCGTCTGTGATAGACAAGTTTCTTTCATCGTAGGCGGCCATATAACCAACTTCGTCAGTTAGTTTGATTCTATCTCCAACTTTTTCCAATTTTCTGTAAGGGGTTTCTAAAAATCCAAATTCATTCACTTTAGAATACATACCAAGGTACACATTTAAACCAACATTAGGACCTTCTGGAGTATGTATGGGATCAATTCTTCCATACTGGGAATAATGTACGTCTCGTACTGCAAAACTAGCCCTTTCTCTAGTTAAACCACCTGGACCTAAAACAGTAAGTCTTCTCATTAAATTTAAAGTACTTAAAGCATTGTATTGATCTGGGTATTGGGTTAACTGTCCACTAGCAAAGAAAGATTGAATTTTTGCGGCTACAGGTCTTGTAGAAATTAGTCTTGAGATTTCGGGCAAAAGTTCCCTAGGCTCTAAAGACATTCTTTCTCTTATATTCCTTTCCATTTGTATAAAACCAACTCTTACCTGCTGTTGTAGTAATTCTCCAACACTTTTAACTCTTCTGTTGGACAAATCATCTACTATGTCGTATTCACCGATATTATTTGCCAATCGTAGCATTTTTTTAACTATCAATAAGATGTCATCTTTAGTTAAAACTCTGCTGGAGTTTTTACTGTCTTCTAAGCCAACTGACTGGTTCAACTTAAATCTTCCTACTTTTCCTAGGTTGTATCTTTTGGTATTAAAAAAAGTACTTTCGATTAAAGCTTTAGCATTTTCAAGTATTTCTGGCTCACCAGGTCGTAATCTTGAATATATGTCTATAATTGCTTCGTTATAACTGTTGGTTTGGTCTCTTTCTAGGGTATTCTCTATATAGGATACATCTCCTGTATCAGAATCTTCAAAAGCTTTTCTAATTTGGTCATCTGTCTCTAAACCAAAAACTCTGAGTAAGATAGTTAAAGGAAATTTTCTTCTTTTATCAATTTTTACATTTAAAACATTAGTTTTAGAAATATCCATTTCTAACCAAGCTCCGTATTTGGGTAAAACTTTAACTACAGGATTAATTCTCCCTTTAGCTTTATCAATGTCTTCTAAATAAAGAATTCCGTAAGATCTAGTGAGCTGGTTTATAACAACTTTTTCTACACCGTTAATAATAAAAGTGCCTTTTGGAGACATAAGAGGAACTTCTCCCATATACTGTTCCGAAGTTTTCTTTTGTTTAGTCCCTTCTTTTTCTAAAGTTACTTGCAAATACCAACCTGCATTATAAGTTACTCCTTTATTTAAGGCTTCTTTGTAAGAGAGTGCAGGTCTATCTACCCGGGGATTTGAAAAGCTTAATATCCACTGCCTACCTGTAAAGTCAGCTATAGGGTTAACTTCGTCAAGTATTTCTGCAATACCTTCTGTAAAGAACCACTTATAGGAGTCTTTTTGAATTTTAGTTAAATCGGGTAGAGGGAAAGAAAATTTGGGTGATTGCTTTGATTTAGGCATATACAGTACCAGTCTATAATTTTTAAAATTTAGTTAATAGGTTACCCAGCTTTGACCTTATTTGAGGCGAAAAGACCGCTTTGACGAAGGAAAAGTTACCAAAAAATACACGCATTGTCAAACAATTGGTATAGGGAATATATAAAATACGCTAAATTATTATGTGATGTTTATGTAAGTACAACCTCTGTATTCTACAAGAACCTTTGTATATTTTCAATATGTTGATCTAAAGTCACTGCGTAATAGGCCTTGCCCAATTTATCGTGTAAATAGTAGTAATATGGGCTATTTTTAGCCTTTACAACAGCGTCTATTGACTTAATAGAGGGGTTAGATATTGGAGTAGGGGGAAGGCCTACCTTACCCCTTGTATTGTAAACACTCTCGCTTTTTAGCTGGTCTGTAGTAAGGGTTTTTGGCCAAAAATTAATCTCGCAGAGTTCTTGAATACACTGCTCAAAGTCTGCTTGAGAAATTATGCTAGAAGCATACTGAGAAGTGGCATCAGCATCTAAAGGCATCCCCTCTTGGTATCTTTTTATTAATATTCCAGCTATTAAGGGCAAGTCGTCTCCTCCATTTGTTTCTCTTTCTAAAATGGAAGCTAAAACTATAACTTCATTTTCGGTTAAATTAGGGTTCAAATTTAGTAGGTCTAATGTTTTATCTTTAAAAGTTTTGAGTTGTAAATCAACCAAAGATGTTGCTAAGGTATTTGCATCTATAAAATAGGTGTCTGGAAACAATTGACCCTCAAAGTCTTTTGCTGCTAAATAATAGTTCCAAGCAAATTCTTTATTAACAGTTTTAGCCAGGTAAAGGGCTGACTCCTCTACTCGCCACCCTTCAATAAAGGTAACCCTAGAAAGAATAGAACCGTCTTGAAACCCAGATAAAATCTTTAGGTAGGGTGTATTTTGTTTAAAAACGTAGTTTCCTGCCTCAACCGAAGTATTTTTATTTAAAATATAATAAAGTCTTATATAAAGTTCCTGGATTTTAGAAACAGACTGTTCTTTTGTAAAAAGTTGGTATATTTGAGACTTGGGGGTACCTGTAGGGATGCTAAGCTCTAGCTTGGATTCAATCTGAGAGTTTAAAAATCTTTGATAATTCAGCCAAAAAGATATACCTAAAATAAAAACGGTTATTAAAGGAAGAATGATTAAAAGTAACTTTTTTTTAGGCATGCAGGTATTGTATACCGCAACCAAGTCAACTTACAAATTTAACGATGGGAAACAACATAGTAAGTATTCGACTTGTTATTTTTACCATCTGCCTCAAAAGAGGAATCTGGCTTAAAACCTGCCTCGCTCAATATAAAAGACACCTCTTTATTACTATAAAGGTGGCAATAACGTGAGGCACTCCCATTATCCCAACCCAAAAAATAATCCCCATCCTCAAGATCCCCCTCTTCAAATACCCCCTCTAATTGTCTTTTAGCCTTATTAAAAGTACTCAAGGTATTAAAGTTCCAGGTTGTAAATATAAATTTACCATTATTGCTAAGTAATTTTCCAACTTGATTAAACCACTTAACTCTAAGCTTTAGGCTTGGTAAATGATGAGTAAAACCAAAGCAGGTAATTAAATCGTATTTATTTTCTACTTTTTCTAAGTCTGAAACGGCATCAATATTAAACAGCTTAAAACTGTTTAAAAAATTTTGTTTATAGTAATTTACAAAATCTTTGGAGTTCTCTAAGGCCGAGTAACTTCCACCAAAATTTAGCGAACTTAAATATTCAAAAAGTCGATAATTTCCCGCGGCGATATCTAATACTTTAGAATAATCGTTAAACTTGATATTTTTCCAACCTTCTCTAAAATGCTTATTTTTTAGATCAAATTCTTGGCTATTTATGCTGTAGAAATTGGCAGTAAGTTCGACAAGTTTTTTTACTGTTTGTTTGTTCATAACTCAAAGATACCAAGATACTGGATCCTCCGCTACGCTCAGGATGATTAAAAAGAAGGGTTTGTCATTCTGAAAGATTGTAACGAAGGAGAAGTCTATCCAGAAATTAAAATACTTACTGGTTTCGTCTTAACACATACAGATCGGTATAATTGCCTTTAGCATATTTGAACTTATTTCGTAACCTCTCTAATACCTTAAAGTATTCAGAATATAACTCTCCCACCTCGTTTGGGGACAGGGATCGAGCTATATTAGAGGGTGTTTCAGAGTCCTTAGCGTATACATTCATAATCAAATAGCCCCCAGGTTTACTTAGTTTATAAATCTCTTTTATATAACTACGCATCTGAGTACTATTTAAGAAATGAGAGGTAAATAGATCTAATGTTACATCAAATCTTTTATTTCTAAGCAGGTAAACTTTATTCAAATCCCTAATATCGGCGCAGATAAAACTAACTTTGCTGGTTTTTTTCACAGCCTCCCTAATTGCTACGCTAGAAATATCAACTGCAAAAACTTTAAATCCTAATTTTTCAAGAAAAAAAGACTTATCCCCATAACCACAACCTAAATCAAGTGCTAATCCATCTTTAATGTTATATTTAAAAAATAAACTTTTTAGAATATTTTGCCTTGCACCCGACCAAGGGGCCTCCCCCTTAAATCTCCTATACTGCCTATTCCAAACAAATCTATATCTCCCAAACAGTTTATCTAAATCCATACTTTGATTTTAGCATTTTTCAAAAACTGGACGTCTTGCGCTGGGGGTTGTTTTTCGTTGTATAATCATCCCTATGAAAAGATTTATGGGTCTTAATGAGTTACGCATAGGTCCTAATGCGGGAAGGGTAATGGAAAGTTTTTACCACTCTTTAGGGCACAGCGGACATATGTATTCATTTCCTGTAACCCTTCCAGATGGAAGCCCTAGAACGTATGCGGAAATGGGCTTTACGTCACCTACACATAAGGATCGTTTTCTGCACGCAGTAGATATACCAGTTGATGACCCTAGAATAAAACCCCAACCTATCTTTGCGCCTCAATCAGGTAAAATAATATCTTTAAAACAAGAGGGAGTATTGTGGGGGAATGGCCCTGAATTCAATCCTTATTTAAACCACCTTACAGTTCAAGTTTCGGATGCAGAATTTTACGAGTTTTGCCATATAGGAGAGAATAGCTGCCCTTTTGGTTTGGGTGACTGGGTTTCTGAGGGACAACCTTTAGCAATGACTGGGTTAAATGGCTATATTACCGCTAATGAAGAGGGTGAGCCCGACTCTCACGTACATATTCTTGTAGCAAAATTTGTTCAAGCACCGCAGGGTTTCGATTCAGTAAAAATACGTTGGGAAGAATAGTCAGCTATAATACAACAAATGCAGCAATATAAAATTAACTTAAAAGAGAATAAGAAACAAATACTGGGTATTTTAAATACTCTTAGTAAAAGCATTTATTCACCCAAAAAAATTGAAAAAATACTTAGAATTTACCCGAGTAAAGATGGTTTGTATTCCAAAGGAGCCCTGTACAGAGCCTACATTAAGCTAAAAACTGAACTAAAATTAAATAAAGAGTCCGAGGAAAACCTATACAAAAATATTAAAATGAAAAATATTAGGTCTTCTTCGGGAGTAACCCCTGTTACAGTTTTAACTAAACCCTTTCCTTGTCCGGGTAAGTGCATTTTTTGCCCAAATGATATACGGATGCCTAAAAGCTATCTTTCGGATGAACCTGGGGCCCAAAGAGCCGAATCTAACTTATTTGACCCTTACCTACAAACCCATAACAGAATAGCCGCGTTAAAAAATATTGGCCACCCAGTAGATAAGATTGAGTTAATAATACTTGGGGGTACTTGGTCTTCGTACCCGTTAACTTATCAAATTTGGTTTGTAAAAGAATGTTTTAGAGCCCTTAATGAATTTGAGACATCTACCAAAGATATGATTAAGACTAATACGGAAAACCCAATTAACTTGAAAGGGGTAAAAGAAATAGATGGAGAAAAAATGGAAAAAAGTTATAACCAAGTAATATCCCTCGCCTTAAATAGACAAAAACAACTTAAAGAACAGGCAACCTGGAAAGAGTTAGAAAATGCTCATTTAAAAAACATTACTGCAAAGCAAAAATGTGTAGGCTTAGTAATAGAAACAAGACCCGATGAAATAAATAAAGAAGAAGTTTTAAGGCTTAGAAAATTAGGAGCTACAAAAATACAAATTGGAATACAGAGTTTAAACGACAAAGTTTTAAAACTTAATAAACGTGGACACAACTGCGCTAAAACAGCAGAGGCATTTAAACTGCTAAGGGCCGCCGGATTTAAGATACAAGGGCACTATATGCCTAACCTTTACGGAAGTACCTCGGCAAAGGATATTAGTGACTATAAAAAACTGTTTTCAAACCTGGCATTTAAACCAGATGAGTTAAAAGTTTACCCCTGCTCGTTAATTGAAAGTGCAGAGTTAATGCACTATTACAAAAGAGGTTTATGGAAACCTTATACAGAAAAAGAGCTTTTAAAAATTTTAGTAAATACCTATAAAGACACCCCAAGATATTGCCGAATAAATAGAATGATAAGAGATATTCCAAGTACTGATATTGTTGTGGGAAATAAAAAAACAAACTTTAGACAAATGGTTGATGAAGAAATGAAGAAAAACCAAATTAAAGTTGTAGAAATGCGACACAGAGAAATACGAAACGAAAAAATTGAAAACCCTAAAATTAAGGTAACCACTTACAAAACTACCCACACTACCGAAAAGTTTTTAGAATTTGTAACAGATACAGATAAAATAATTGGGTTTCTAAGACTTTCGTTGCCAAAAAATCCCAAAAATAAAATAACTGCTGAACTTAATAACTGCGCAATTATAAGGGAAGTACATGTTTACGGACAAAGCTTAGGTATCGGCAAACTCAGCAATAAAAACGCCCAACATACAGGGTTTGGTAAAAAGCTAATTAAAAAAGCGGAAGAAATTAGTAAAAAAGAAGGCTATGAAAGATTAGCAGTGATCTCTGCAATAGGTACCAGGGAATATTACAAAAAGTTGGGGTACGAACTAGTAGAAATGTATCAGGTGAAGCCAAGGATTTGAGAACACATTAGGAATATTGAGCCAGGTTAAAACCTTTTACTAAAGCCTACTACCCGGAAACTAAAAATATACCCTAGATTTTTTAACACCCCATAGTATTGACAGGAATACCCAAATTTAGTATGCTAAAGATATGTAGCAATTCGGCTACAAATAGTAAAAGGAGTAGAAAAATGGAATTCCTCGTAGCGTATTGGGGGCTTTTCCTTGGGTTGGCAGTTGTCTTTAGTGGTCTGACGATTTTTCAACAGTTGAAGACTGTGGGCAAAATGTTCAAAGGCTTTGGGGACATGGCCGAGACCTTTTCGAACTCAGATGAACCTTTCGACGACGCAGTCGAAACGTCCGTCAAGAGCTTTGGGGACATGGCCAAAAGTTTTGGCCCAGTAATGGCCTTCGGCGGCGGAGCCATGGTTTGCTTCCTGCTCTTTGCAGTCGGAGTGTTAGGAGCTATCTTCGGATAGTCTCACGATGGGGGAAATGGAACAGAGGAAGTGCACAAAGCACACCCTGTAAATTGGCAAAAGCCATCCGCATCGATAAAAAACCATTTCAGTAGTACAATTTTTATTCCTCAAGACAACAAGACATTTGTCTTTATCAATTACCTTTTACATACATATATTACAATTAGAAGTTAGTAAATCCTGTTGCTAAAGCCCCTAGTGGTATGTTTTTTGATAACGCTGTAATCCCTGCTGCAAAGCAACTTACCGTAAATGGGTAGGGGTTTATAGGTGACTAATCTTTCTAACTTCTTCGGCATTCTTAACTCTTTCACGTAGACAGTTAAGGGTAATATCTGGCATCCCCCACTCCTTAGCTATTTTTAACTGCTCGATAAGTGCCTGCCACTCCACCTCTTGTGCGTCATACTCAGTTAAATTATCTATGAGGGGATCGTATTCGTATAAGAATAGATTTGGATTACTAATGTGGTGCATCTCCTCTATTGTCTGTAATCTCGCAAAATCTTCTATACTCCCTATAAAATAAAGCTGACCTGCTTGATAAAGTTTGAGTAAATCACCGTCGAAATTTTTGGAATTACCAAAGATGTTAACCCCTATAAGATTATTACAGTGAATATTATTAGGATCTTCTTCTAATACAAACATCAATTTTGGCTCCCTCAAATCGGTTATTAATTCGGTATCAGTACATATCCCCCATCTCTGTTTAAGTTCCTGCACGGTATCCTCAGAGGTTTGAGCAAATAATCTAAATCTACTTTCGCCCATACTTTCAGTGGTGGATTCTTTTGTTGAAATACCAGAAGCATTATTTGGAAACATTTTATGTGACGGAGATAATTAAGATAGGGGTATTATATCCCAAAGAGTGTTAATTGTAAATACTATGGGTCAGTTGGTGCGGGGTGGCTTATTTTTTCTTACGCCACATTTTTAAATCATAATATACATTTGCAGCTACAAATGGCGAGGAATAGGTACCTATGATTACCCCAATAATAAGCGCTGTTGCAAACCAAAAAAGTGATCCAGAAACAAATAAAATTAAAGCGTAAAGGGCTAATACACTAGTTAAGCTATTATTTACTGACCTAACCATAGTGGTTTCTAAAGAGTTATTTATAACTTGTTTTAAAGATAAAGTAGAAGATTTGCTACGAATCTCTTTAATTTTGTCAAAAATTACAATGGTATCGTACAAACTAAAAGATAAAACTGTTAAAACCGCGGTAATCAAGAGTAAGTCAATTTCGGCACTAAAAAAATGTCCGAAAAAAGCAAAAAGGCCTATCAGTATAAAGGTGTCGTGAAGCATAGCTATAATGGCAGAAGAAGCACCAATTAAATCTTTAAAAGAGTAAGTAATAAAAATAAAAATTACTACCACGGAAAACAACACAGCCAAGCCCGTTTTTAATACTAGTTCATTACCTACTGCTGGTTGAATAAACTCTACACCCTCAATAACTAAGTTTGCTGCACTGTCTTGTAAAGAATTTTTAACTAACAAAGAATCCTCCTCTGAAACTACAGAATCGATATTTATAGTAAAACTTTCGCCTGCTTTTTTTACCTCAAATTTTTCAATCCCATCGGGCATAAAATTTTCGATTTCAGAAACAGAAGAAGAGGTTAAACCCGAAATTTTAGTTCCACCTGTAAAATCTACAGACAATTTAAACCCATAAAATACCAAGCTATATATACCAAATAGTATTAACAAAACAGACAAAATATAAGGTAAGTATCGGTATTTAATAAAATTCATTATCTAGATTTATAGAAAAATTTGATTATATTTTTAGTAACGTAAACACCCGTAAATAAAGACACAGCAATTCCAATACCCAGGGTCACCGCAAACCCTCTAACTGGGCCAGATTGCAGTAAAAATCCCCATTCAAAAGGATTAAAAAGTATAAAAGCGATAATTAACGATACAAGGTTAGCGTCTTTTATTGACCCCCAGGCCTTATCAAACCCTCTTTCAACAGCACTGGATCCTTCATACCCTGCATTTCTTTCTTCTTTAATTCTTTCAAAAATTAAAATATTGGAGTCTACCGCCATACCTATAGATAAAATAAATCCAGCTACCCCAGATAAAGTTAGGGTAATAGGGACCAACTTATACAAAGTTATGCTAAAAAGACCGTATAAAAGTAATGTACTAACAGAAATCAACCCAAGTTTTTTATATAAAAACAACATAAATATAGAAACAGCAGCTAAACCTATTAATCCACCTTTTATACTTTTTTGTATTACATCGTCCCCAACAGATGCTCCTATTTGAGACTCTCCCACTATATTAACTGGTACAGGAAGCGCACCAGAATTTATCTGAATTGCCAAATCTTTTGCTGCCTCACTGGTAAAGCCCCCAGTAATATAAGCCTCACCTGTAGAAATTTGCTGATTAATAGTAGGTGCGATCACGGGAACATTGTCTATAAAGATACCTAACCTTAAACCAATATTTTTAGCTGTTAAATCAGAAAACTTTTTAGTACCCTCGCTTGTGAATATCAAATTTACACTAGGCTCGTAAACCCCCGCCTCAGACTGAAAAATTGCTGGTACTGCTTTTTTTATATCTGTGCTTTTTAAGTCTGTTTCAACAAAACCAGGGTAAGGATCCCCTTCTTTAGGAAGGCTTTCTGGATCTAATACAAAATTAGGATCTTCCATTAAAAAAGACATTTGGGCAGTTTTACCTACTAAGGTTTTTGCTCTTTCAATATCTTCAATTCCAGGTATTTCAACAATTAACTTATACTTATTATTAAATTTTACTGTAGTTACGTTTGGTTCATTTACCCCAAATCTATTTACCCTTGTTTCTAAAATACCCTTTAAAGATTCAAGGGAGTTGCCCATTTCTTCACTAGGTATAGAAGAAAGGTCGGGTTCTAAAATTAAGCGAACACCTCCAGAAATATCTAAACCCTTCTTTAATTCCATATCTCTATATAACCCACCAACATTTAGCGAATAACCACCAATGTACAAAACCTTATACCCAAACAAAGATTTATTAATCTCTATTTTTGGTAAATTTAAAGTAATACTAATAAGGATTAGCAGTGTGATTATTATCCAGTCTCTTTTCATTTAATTAATATAGGTTTCTTGCGAACCAAAAATTGTAGATCTAGGTTTTATTAAAAAGCTCATTAATAGATTGTCTTTTCTTTCTTTTAAGATTCTATACTCTTCTGAAGAAACAACCATATAATTAATTTCTAAATTGGTCTTTTTTTGATACTCATTAAACAAGTCTCTTAAATTAGACATGTAGGGGCTACCTAAAAACAAAACATCTAAAGATTCTTTTTTTCTTGTAGGAGATTGTAAAAAAAACTCTAGAGATAATGTACAAAAGTTTAAATTTCCCAAACTCTTCTTTTTGGATCTTAAGAGTTTTCCTAAACCTATTTCTTTACTTATAATACTAGCTAAATCGTAATATAGACTACTATCCTTATTTAAACAGTAGTGTAGTCGATTTCCTCTAGGATCTTCGTTTAACAGCTTACCCTCAGACATTCTAATAATTTCTCGTCGAACAGCGTTTATTTCAAGTTTTGTGTCACGTGATATCTCCCTAACGAAGGGGCTATAACCCTGGGGGTGCGAATAAAAATACCTTAAAATTTTCATCCGGGCTTCTGAAGTAATTATGGTTTTAAGCATTAAGTAAGTATAACGACAGCTAACTGAAAACAAAATACTTGATTTTACTTTAGTTAGTAAAAGCAAGTTTTACAAATTAGTTTTTAGCAACCTTAACACTAGAATTTAATTCTCGACGACTTCAGAGTAGTCTGGTAAAATTGCCACCCAAATTAAACCTCTATTAAAGTAAATAGGTTTTCCCGATAAGTCAGTAAAAAGAGTTCTAGATCTAGCAGAACTTTTAGACCATTTAGCTAATATTTTTTTACCATTTAAGTAAATTGTGGCATCACCAGAACCTATAACATCATAAAGCATATGCGATTTAACATCGTTTAATTTTGTTTCTTTAGCTTTTTGCAAAATAACAGTCTTAACAGGAACCATTTTATTATTATTACGGTCGATAGTCTTTTGTTCTCCCTGAGTTCTTTCATACATACCTGTATCTGAAATATATTTCCAAGATGTCTGAAACCCACCCATATCCCAAAAGTTATAACTAATATTAGTAACCTCACTCGTGTAGACATTTGGATCATTGCCTTCTATAAAATTCCAAGACGTAATATCTTGTCGACTAAGCCAACTTGGTTCCGGATATACTTTTACAAAATTTTCATAAACTGTATTTAATCTTATGAAAGCAGTGTGCTCTGTAGGTAAAGCTAAGCTGCTGTCTTTATAAAACAAAGAACTTGCAACATCACCGGGCAACGCAGTTTGGTCTAGGGTAGGAAGGCCTAACTCATCCAGGTAAGACCGAGCATCTGCCCTAGGATCACATTCTTGGCCATTTTGAGATACCAGGTATGCAAATTCTTCATCGGATAAGTTTTTCTCATACTCTGGTCGGTACGCTATTCCCCAATGTGTGGAAATAGGAAAATATTCTGCGGCCACTTGTTGAAAATACTTTCTCATTGACCTAACAGGACCAACCTTTTCTGGTAAATTAGAAGCAAAAACTGCTAAAAACCGGGTTATTCCCCCTTCCGCAACTATCTCATAAACAATATCGGCCTGCGAAAGACCTGCAGCCGGTCTGGCTAAAGTGTGATTATTGATCATCACAGTAACAGGTTTATTTTTCTGCATTCTGTTAAAAGAAGACTCACTTATGTAAGCACCGTTTAAATAATTTTTAAATTCCCCAGATTCAATATTTTCAAAACCACCGGAGTCGTTTCCTTCACCAGACTTAGAACCCTGTCCTGATGAATTTGGGTTTAGAAGATTACTACGATTAGTTTTAGCTCTATATAAGAAGGCCGTCGAAGATAAAATCCCTAAAAATATTACTGCTACAGACCAAAGAACTATTATTTTTAAATGGGGTTTTTTGGAAAGAAAAGAAAATCTCTTTTTATAGAAAGGGAGGGCACCGTTATTAGAAGAACTATTAAGTAGAGAATTTATGGGCGTTAAATTATCATTTTGCATTAAAACCATTATAGACACATTGAAACAAAGAGACCACTAATTATTAAATAATTTTTGTGCGATAATTGTTTATATAAAAATAATGAATTTGAAAAAAATGGAAAAAACAACCAAAAACGAAATGCTAAAAGATCTAAGTCAAACGGGGTGGGCCTTTTTTATAATAGTTGTGGCGGTATCTTTAGTTTTTCTTATTGTTTCTTGAAATCCCTATAAAAATCCCCAGACACTTTGCTTAAATCAACGTATTGATCGTTATATTTAACCTTAACATCCTGCAAAGGATCTATATAAACCTTTAATTGGTCCCCTTTAAACTCCTGTTCTAATGGGCCCACCAAAAACCCCCTGAATAAAGTTTTTGATAAATCTTTTACCTCTAAAAAAACGGAACTTTCTTGAGAATTTAAAGAGATAATTAATATGTTGGGACCGGACCCAAAATTTTCTGGATTCTGTTTTTTGCTTTCAACTGTGAGGGACTTTGTAACCGAAAGATTTGAAGGGTTTACAGCTTTAACAAGTATAGTATTTAAACCTTCGTGTAGGTATATATTTTCAGAAAACTCCCCCGAAGAATCTACGTTAAGCACTCTACTATTAAACCAAACCTCAGAATTTTTAGAGGCTTTCCCTTTTAACAAAATTTGAGATTGTTCTAGTATTTCACCATCAGATGGAGAAAATATTTCTAAAGTGGGTGGGGAATTGTAAATGGAATTTTGAGTAAAACCCAAATATATAAAAAGGCTAACTATCAAGATAGAAAAAAATAAAACAAAGACCTGTGGAGTAAAAACGAATTTATTTGAAATACTTATCGAGGGTGGGGTCGATTTTACAACCACATTAAAGTCTCTTCTCCAGAAGGCAACTACTTTAGGGGTATCTAAGCCCAAAAAATCAGCGTATTTTTGCAGAAATCCCCTTGCTATGGCTTTACTATCAAAAATATCCTGGCTATTTTCTTCTAGGGCTTCTAGATATTTGGGCTGAATTCTAAGCTTTTTTGAGACAGTATCTATACTAAAACCCATCCGGGTTCGCTTTTCTTTTAAAATTTCACCCGCATTCTTCATTGGAGTGTGGATCACATTATATCCTCTATGGAACTAATTAAGACCTCACGAGGTCTACTACCATCTTTTGGACCTATCACCCCGTTCTCTTCAAGCTCATCAAGTAACCTAGCCGCTCTTGCATAACCAATACTCAGTCTTCTTTGTAGCAACGACGCAGAAGCTCTGCCATACTCTACAACCACTTCTACAGCTTTAGGAAAAGATTCATCGTCCCAAGAGGCATCGCCGGTTTTATTTGCTTTTGTAGTGTTTACTATAGAAAGATCATAATCCGGTTTAACTTCGGAAGCTTTAAGAAATCCAACCAATCTTGGAATTTCTTGCTCGTTGGTAAATACCCCCTGTATTCTTTTTGGCTTGGAGGATTCTGGGGGTATAAATAACATATCCCCTTTACCCAAAAGCTTCTCTGCACCGCCGGTATCAATAATCACTCTAGAATCAACCTGTGTAGCAACACCAAAGGCAATTCTAGTCGGAATATTAGCTTTAATGGAACCTGTAATAATATCGGTAGAGGGCCTTTGAGTAGCTAGAACAAGGTGTATACCAGTAGCCCTAGCTAACTGAGCAATACGCACAATGTGTTTTTCAACTTCATTTCCGGAAGTCATCATTAAATCTGCCAACTCATCCAGCACAACTACAATATAGGACATAGCCTGAAAACCTGATTTTTCGTTGTACCCGCCTATATCCCTTACACCAAATTCAGCAAGTACTTTTAATCTCCTCTCCATTTCCCCAACTACCCATTTAAGGGCGCTTACTGCCTCAGAGGTTTCCGTAATTACAGGGCTAATCAGGTGAGGTATATCGTTATATACAGTCAATTCAACCCTTTTAGGATCAACCATAATAAACTTACACTCATCTGGAGAATTAGAAAATAAAAGAGTAGTTATTATAGTATGAATCATAATAGATTTACCGGATCCAGTAGCACCAGCGATTAAAACATGGGGCATCTTAGTTATCGAGTAGTAAACTTCCTGACCACTAACATCTTTTCCTAAACATATAGTTAGATTAGACTTCTCCCTTTGCTTTCGATATTCAGGAGACTCTAACATTGTCTTTAAAAACACAAACTCTTGAGTTATATTAGGAACCTCAACACCAATCAGTGATTTACCAGGAATTGGCGCCTCAATACGCACCTGACCATTTGGCGAAGCTAAGGCTAGAGCCAAATCCCCATGAAGATTTAATATTCTAGTAGTTTTAGTACCTTCTTTAACTTGTAGAGCGTATTGGGTTACAGAAGGACCAACGTTGACCTCTACAACAGTGGCACTTATCCCAAATGACTTTAGAGTGTCTTGTATTACCATCTTTCTCTGATTAGTGTCTCCAGTATTTGGCTTAGACTCTGTGGGTGTAGAAAGTAAGCTTAGAGGCGGATATTCCCAAATTGTATTAGAATAAGGAAGCTTGGGGGTTTCATTGTTGGATTTGTCGGTAGCTTTTAAAACCGGCGTGGAAGGGGTGGTGGATTGCCCATTATGATTCCCAATACTAGAAACAGAGTCCTCGATTTTAGGGCTATGAACCCCAGATTTAATTAAAGTTATTGGCTCAGATACAGTGTCGACAAAGTGATACTTCTCTTCTTTTGGATCAACTGAATTTTGTTGCAGGGGGGCATCGATATCGGAACTATCGGAACCAGATACATTTTCTAAATCAAATAAATCCTCCCCTTCTTGTTCTCCTATCTTATCGCCCCTAGACCTACTAAAAAATTTCAAGTTAGGTGACTTAAGGTTTTTCAAAAGCTCTAAACCTTTAAACAAAAATTTTGTCTTCCCCTGAAAGACTAGATACATCCCTAAAACAAAAAACATTAAAAACAAGGCCCAAATACCAAAGTTTCCAACTAACGGTTCAAAAATATTTTTAGCTAATTTACCTAAAAAAACAGGGTTAGCACGAGCAGCCTCAATAAATATAAGAGAAAAAAGAAGCAGAAAGGTACCTATTAAAAGCTTTATACTAAAAAATTTAGCTTTAACCATAGGATTTAGATACATTCCTATAAAAAATACCTCTAAACCAAATACAATTGCGGATATCCCAAATATATTTCTTAAAAAATCTTTGAAAAAAGTTGCTTGCGGCTGTAGAGAAGCAACCATGATCAAAATACCCAAAAATATCAGAAATATGGAAGCAACATTAAGATAAAGGTATTCTTTTTTTTCCTCTTTTCTCTTTCTTCCCATGTTAATTTTGTTTGATTATTTTAAAAAAGGTCTCCTTATCAACTCTCACCCTACCAGCCTGGGACATACGTTTTTTACCTAGCTTCTGCTTTTTTAGCAACTTATCTTTACGAGTTCTATCCCCCCCATAAAGTTTAGCTGTAACATCTTTTCTAAAAGCAGGCAGTGTTTCCCGTGCAATTATTTTACCACCAATTGTCGCCTGCAAAGCTATTGAAAATTGTTGCCTAGGTAGTTCCTGTTTAAGTTTAGAAACAATCATCCGACCCATTCTCTCAGAGTTACTTTGGTGAATTAGAAGAGAAAGTGGAGGAAAATCCTCGCCAGCTATTAAGATACTAACCTTCACAATATCGCTTATAACATAACCTATAATCTCATAAGACATGGAAGCATACCCCGAGGTTACAGATTTTAAACGATCATTAAAATCTATTATAATTTCTGAAAGAGGTATATTAAAATTTGCCTTTATTAGGTTCTTTACAGAGCCAAGTAGCTGATCCGTATCCAAAACCAAGCCTCTTTTTTCATTAACAAGTCCTAATACACTGCCTAAGTATTCTGCAGGAAAAATTATCTCCACTTTGCACACAGGCTCTTCAACCGTAGATATAAAAGTTGGGTCCGGATACTCTCTTGCAGAGTGAACCTCTACCTTTTCATTTTTTGTTGTGGTAATAAAATAAGATACCGTAGGAGTAGTAACTACTAGCTCAACAAAAAACTCACGTTTTAGTCTTTCAAGTACAATATCAGCGTGTAAAAGACCCAAAAAACCACAATTAAAACCATATCCTAAGTGACCTGCAGACTGTGGTTCATAAGTAAAAGAGGAATCAGATAAATTCAGTATCTCCAAGGCTTTTCTTAAGTCTTGTATCTGACTCGAGTCCTCAGGATATATACCTAAAAAAACTTTAGGTTTAACTTCCTCAAAATCTGGAAATGGCTTTACCGTGGAACCTGAAAGTCCAATAGTATCACCTACTCTTACCTGGGAGAGTTGTTTTAAACCAGTAACTATAAAACCCACCTCCCCATTATTGAGAGTTTCACAATCCACCATTAGGGGGGAAAAGTAACCTACCTTGAGAGCTGTAAAATTAGTCTTATTCGAGTTTATATACAAATTATCCCCTTTATTAAAGGACCCATCAACCAAACACAAGGCTACCACCCCAAGGTGTTCGTCGTAGTAAGAGTCATAAATTAATGCTCTAGGATTGGCAGATTCTACTTTGTCTTTAAGAAGAGTCTTAGATAAAAGAGTTTCAAATAGATCCTCAACCCCCTCACCCGTTTTAGCCGAAGTATAGCAGATCTCACTAAGCTTAAATCCAAAAAAAGAACAAATTTCTGCTTCAACCTCCTTAATCCTTGCTGTAGGAAGGTCTATTTTATTTATAACAGGAATAATTTCTAAATTCTGCTCAATCGCTTTGTAAGCATTAGATACTGTTTGTGCCTGAACCCCTTTACTAGCATCAACTAATAAAATAGCTACTTCGCAGGCATATAAAGCCTTAGAAACCTCGTACGCAAAATCAACATGGCCAGGAGTATCGATCATATTCAATTCATAATCTACAGAGTCTTTAGAGTATAAGATTCTCAAAGATTTTGATTTAATAGTAATACCCCTTTCTTGCTCCAGCTCCATCGAATCAAAGTCAGAACCTTTGTCTCTACGGCCTACGTATTTATTAGAGAAACTTAGTAACCGCTGAGCCAGAGTGGATTTACCGTGATCAATATGGGCTATTATCGAGAAGTTCAGAATTCTTTTCATTTTTACTTAAAATAGATTTAATTTGGTCCGGACTATACTTAATTTCAAAAACTTCGTAGGAGGATTCCAGGTTAGAAGGTCTTTCGAACAGGTAAGATTCTAAAGTATTCCAGACCAAAAACAAAAGACTTCCTACTAAGAATATTTTTAAAATGGAATTTAAATTATTATTATTCATAATAGGTGTTTATTATTATATCAACATCTAGTTCATAGTTACTGCGAGAATTATCATCTTTTTTAGAAATTTTAAGAGATTCAACTTGGTATAATCGAGAATCGGCTACTAAATTCTGAAAAAAACTCTCCACACCCCTAAAATCACCTCTGACAGTAAGGCTTATTTTTTCGACACCCTCAGACTTAGAAAGAAGGTTAGCTTGACTTAAAAAAACATTACTTTTGAGTGAAAAATAATTTATTTTGTTTAAAAACGACGAAGGCTCAGGATTTAAAGGTACCAGGTTGTCAAACATAGGTGTATAAGGTGCTAGTGTTTCGTAATAACCCGAAGCTGTACGGTAAATCTCTAAAGTTTTTTGTAATTCGACCAGCTCAGCCTTAGTCGCGTAGCTTCTCTCCCTTGTAACCTTAATTTTTTTATAAGCTGGAAATAGAAAAAATACCGATAAAATAAGCAGGATTAAGACAAGTAATATAGACACGAACCTATCTCTAAAATCCTCCTGAGACAACTTTATTTTAAGTAGTGAAATATATTTATTAATTAGATCCATAAGAGTAATCCATTTTTAATGTAAAAGAGAAGCTATCCGACTCCTTGTTATATTGACTACTAGTCAATATGACCGAGCTAAAACGCGGTTCCTGAAGCACTAAACTCAAAAAAGTAGTAAACTCCCCAGGGCTCCCACTCTTAGCTAATATCTGAACCTTACCATCCGATATTTCAACATCTTTAATAGATATCCCTGTAGGGGTCGAATTATTTAGAAAATCTAATATAAATAAGGCGTTTACCTCTCCAGAGTTAACATCCTGGGTGAACGCGGTCAGATCTTGGTATTTTTTATACCTTAGGGCAGGCTCCGAGTAAGAATCGATTTGTAATCTAATCTCCTGATTGGTAGCAATATCTCTAGATATATTTCTATCTAAAGCAAATCTATAACCATAGAATAAAAAAAGCACAGTGTTAAAAACTAAAAGAATATTTTTTGCATAAAAGCTTAACAAATAAAAATATCCTTTCTTTGTATTTAGGTCTGCTTTTGGTATGAGGTTAATTTGGGAAGGCATTAAAGAAATAATAGCATTTTGTGCTATTAATGTTTAGAAAATTTGAATAAGAAAGGTAGGTACTTTTTGGCAGGAAGATAAAACTGCTTGTATTGGCTTAATCCTAATAGGATTGAAACCAGTAAGTAAATAACCAGGCCTAAAAATATTACAGAGAAAGTCAAAAGTAGTAAAGGCAGGGTTCTCGTGGTATCAAATATAACTCTGTCAAAAACCTTCATTAGACTGTATGTAATGAAACCACAGATTAGAGTTGCATAAAGTATCTTCATAAACTCCTGATATACATAAACTGGAAAATGGCCGAATCTTTTTATATAACAAATATAAATATGCGTGGTACCGACTAAAGTTCCAATGGAAAAAGACAAAGCCAAGCCCCATACCCCAAAACCCAAAGTTATTGAAAACAAAAAACTTAAAATAAAGGATAAAGTAAGTGATATAAGTCCCGAAAATGTTGGGGTTTTAGAGTCATAGTGTGCGTAAAAAACTTTGCTCACCAACTGAAACACAGCTTGTCCCCACATGGAAATACTAAAAAAAGCTAATGTATAGGCAGTCAGGTTGGTACCCAACCATGAGAACTTATCCCCCCCGTAAAGAAGACGAACCAGGGGAATTCTAAGAACAAAAAATAGTATTACTATCGGAAGCATATAGTAAGTTAGTAGTAATAAGTATTTATGTAATTCCGCCTGTAATTTTTCAGACTTACCTTCCGATAGATATCTAGCAAAGTTCGGAGATAAAACCTGAGAAAATGCCGTTCCAAAGGCGTTAACGGGGTAGTTTTGCAACTGGTTAGCAAATTCGTAGATAACAACATAGGATGGAGATTTGTAAACATAAGTTATAAGACCATTAATAACTAAAATATAAACTCGACTAGCTGTTACACTGAAAAGTCTGGGCCCCGCTAGTTTAATTACCTTAGCCAACTCCCCAGGCTCAAAAGTTAAAGAAAACTCATACTCAAACTTTAGTTTAGACACAAACGGAAGTAGCAATAACATACCTAAAAAGGACCCTGCCAAAGCCCCATAAGCGGTTGCATATATACCTAATTTATCAAAAAACAAAATAGTAACCACAATCATTCCCACATTGTTAAGCAAAGGGATTAGAGACGGCACGATAAAACGCTCTTCGGACTGTAAAAAAGCTGCAAAGTAAGTTGAAACTATTAGAGGAAATTGAGAAATGAGAAGGATTCTAAGTAACTGTGAAAGTAAAAATAGATGCTCTGGATCCAAAGAGGACCAACTAATTAGGGCAGCAGCCTGTTGTGAAAAAATAAAAAGGCCTAGAAAAACCAAACCATATATTAATAGAGACCAGGTCAGTATTACCGACGTAAACTTGCCAGGTTTATTTCCCATAACTTTCTTATTATCGAAGTAGACGGGAAAAAAGGCGGCTGAGGTGACAGAAAAAATAAGAATTGAGAAAACTAGACTGGGAAGTTTATCAGCCATATAAAACATACCAAGCTCGGAAGTATCGCCATATAATCCCGCTAAAACCCTATTTCTAAGCATTCCAAAAAAAGCTGAGCCTATATACACAATGAAAACCGACAAAGCAGCACTCTTTGTGCTTACACGGTCTTCAAATATTCTATTGATTAACCTAAAGTTGTTCAGCATAATATATGACCCCAAAGGGATTTATGAAAGTATACTATTAAAAAAATATTTTTAAGACTAGCAATTACCTCAAATATCTATATTACACACAAAGGATTAAATTTTTACTTAAGCTGACTTGTGAATAACTAAAAAAATATTCCAGATCCAAAAACCTTGCTATAAAGGGCACAGATTGTTATCATGTATTTAATTATGGCAAACACTAAATCAGCTAAAAAACAGGTGAGAAAAACATTAAAAAAGGCAAAGGTAAATCGTTTCTGGAAGGACTCTATTAAGCTTAACACTAAAAAATTATTAGACAGTAGTAAAGAGGGAACTAAGGAGAAGGCCGCTGAAAATTTTAAAAGACTCAAGAGTACCTTAGATAAAGCTAGCAAACGAGGGGTCTTAAGTAAGAATAAATCTGCACGTATTAAATCTAGAATGTCAAAGTCACTTTCGAAAAAGTAAAATAGCTTAAAAATTATGTTCCTGCCTAATAAGAGGTTTCCTTATCAAGCTGTATGTTATTTTCTATTTTTTATTGTAGCACCCCTTATTTTCACGAAACACGTTAATGCTGCTAGTTTTTATATCAACCCTGCAACAGGACAAATAAGCTCAGAAAAATTTTCAATAACTTTGACCATAGATCCCGAGGGAGATAACGTAGGCAGTGCTTCTGCGTATTTGTCTTACGATGCAAAACAGGTAGAAGTTTCTGTGATCAATAACGGAACCTTTAATTCTTATACTTCAAAATTCAATGACCCTACAACCGGAATAATCCACATAGAAGCAAAAAATGATCAGGTTTTAACCGGGATAGTGAATTTTGCAGTAATCGAATTTACTAATCTGAAAACTAGTCCAACCATCGACCTACAATTATTAACGACTCCCACATATAAATCCAATATATTGGATAGTGAGGGTATCGACACTACAAATACAGTTAAATCAGCGTCTTTAGATAATTCTTTGTATAACAGTAACGGGGGTGCTTTAACAAGTTCAGCCACACCCTCAGTAGCAGTTCCAAGTACGGGATTTGAAATAGTAGATTTCCGCTTTCTAATATTGCTCTCAGTAGCACTCTCTTTTACAAGCTTGTTTATGCGTAGTCATGCTAAATCAAAATACTAAAGGTTTTTTAACCTTACTTACAATAACTGGAATTGTATCGAGTGTTTTCTACGGATATAAAGGGCTAATTGAGCCTAACTTAATGAGAAATGCTGAGTTGTTTCCAGTTGAAATTGCGGAAATAACTATAACTCCAAAAGTTGAAATCAGGGATACCCTTGCCTCGATAACTTGGGAAATAGAAGATAGTGCAGGGGGGATAAAGTACGCTAACAAAAAACAAGACTGTATAGATAAAAATAACGAGTGTTTAAGTATTCAAGCCGAAATAAATGGGACCCACCACAAAGCTGAGATATTAAATTTAAAAGAAGATACGGATTATTTTTATAAAATAATCGTTAATGGCGAGGAATTCCCTAAAGAAGATGAAAAATTTTTTTCGTTTAAAAAACCTTCTGATCCTAAGCCTGCGGAAAATACCGGTCCAGATCTAGATCCTAAAAATATACATGAGGCCATAAAAACGCAGGACCTAACCTATGATCTAAACGGTGACGGCAAGGTTACCATTGCAGATTTATACATGCTTAACAGCAAAAAACCTAACTAGCACACTGAGTAAAATAAAGGGTATAAGCACTGCTAAAGATTGAAAGTATATTCTCCTATCAAAGTAGCCAGTATCTGGTACTAAGTAACTTTGCTCCGGAATAGCTTTAGGGAATTCAGGAGATAATTCAGAAGTTTCTTTATTTAAGCTAATTTCTGTATCAGAAATTTGTAATTGCGTAACCCCCAAGTTACCAACTAATGCCACAGTACGGGAATAAGAATCTGACTCGATAATATTAATATCCGTCATGCTCGAGCCTTTTTCTAGGAGGATAAATGAAAAAAATAAGACACTTGCCACAAACAATAGTACAAAAAACCCCAATATAATTTTTATTTCATTGCCTTTAATAAGAGTTGTCATAGAAATTCATTTAATTATTTTTACAGACAATTTTGTAAGTACCGATCTCCTTAAAAGTATAATCATAAGAGTAAGACATTAATACACGGTCAGTATTTGTATCCAGTACCTTTTCAAAGCTGCAACTGTTATCACAAACGAAGTCTTCTATGTAACCGTTATCTTGACCTAAAATACTAAAACCGTAAGATTTAGCGGGGCTGTACTTATCCAAATCCAAAAAACAAGCTACGTGAAACTCTTTTTCTAAAACCTTTTCGGCAGTAACAGAGTAAAAAGTACCCTCATCTAGGGATTTAGCCTTTTTCATAGGTGTCTTGGACTCACCTTCAACAACAAATCCAGATTCTTTAGAGGTAGAACATAAACTATTATCCATTTGATTCACCTTGACTATGTCCAACCCCGCCTTAAAACAGCCAGATCCAAGGCTTTCTTGGGTAATAGGAACCTGAACTGTAAATATATCAGAGCTTGTCGAGTCTTTAGGTAAGGTAATACTACTTACTACGTTTCCCTTTCTGTCTACCGGAGACAAGGGAGATTTATCATAGGTAAAATCACAATTGGAGACATTAGGTAGATTCAAATAATAAGGATTAACATAAACACGGGCCTCCTGTTTTAGGGGGTTTACGTAACAAACCTCTACAGATTCTAGTCTAGAGATCTCTGTACAAGGACATTTGTAGGCATCTTCATTACAAACTTTCTTTACTTCTGGAGACATTTTAAACGCCACTAAGTTAGAGTCTCTAACAGCCTGTAAATCCCAAACATAGTAACCGTTCTCATATCTAAGTGATGAGTGCTTTAAGCTAACTGCACACACCGCTAAATCTATATTACTAGACTCAAGTAGGGTATTAACGTGGGCTTTTTCAGATAAGGGTGTAGGTAGCAGTGAGTCGGGTATTTTTAAAAAACTAAAACCAGCTTCCTCTACTACATTAACGTCCAGGGGTTTTATAAACAAATATCTGTAAGTAAAAAAAGATAACAATCCTAACATTAGTAATAATCCGATCATCAGTTTAGTGTGTTTTCTCATATTAGTCTAATTCTGCCAAAATTATGTACCGAAATTTCTTTGATCCTGGCGGGGTACAAGTCATGAGTGTTACAGTAGATTTGTTGTATAAAGAAGCGTAATATACACCGTAAGGATTTACCTCTGCGGGCAACATTTCTTTTTCTACCCTTACTGTATAAGAATAATCAACGTCTTTATAAGTAATAATAATCTTATCACCCGGATCCAAGTCAGGAATTTTAGTAAATATTGTCTTATAATTAGTAGGATCATAAAAGATCGGCATAGAGGAATGGCCAAAAATAAAACTATTACCGACCTCTCCGGGTAAGGAAGTCCCCCGGTAATGTCCCAATGCCTCATCGGGCTTCATATTTTCTGACTCAGCATCAACTTGTGCTTTTTCTATGCCCAACTTAGGGATACTTAGGTAAAAATACTCGGGAACATCTGCCATATCTACACTCTGTATATCCCAAGAACTAGGGTTTAGCTCCTCGAAGTAAAAGTTATCGTTTATACCACTATAGACGTAACTTAAAACATTTCCTTGAAAGGGTTTAATAAACTTATTACCTTCCGGATCGTACGTATATGAAAGGACCGACGGGGCTAGAACTAAATAAGCAAAAACGAATAAACCACTAAACAAAAATATATTAGAAAGTGCGAGAAGCTTATTCGCCTTTTTATGCTTAAGATTCTTCGCATTAAGGGTTTCTTTTTTATATACTTTAATATGTTTGTTAAGGCAGTTCGAAATCATAGGCAGGAAAATTAATTCGCAAGGTAAGATAACAAAGAACTTAGAATCACTCGGGAGCTCCCCCCACTTTTAATTTTGTAATCAGCCTCACTTAATGCAAATATAACATTTTTTGTCTTACTAATCGAAGTTTTTTTAGCTAGAGAAGAAACTTTAGACTGAACGTAAGGATTTAATTTCTGAAAATCTGACGGGCTGTAGTAATATTTTAGTAAATTCTTAAGCATATAGAAGATCATAGTTATTACATAGTTTTCCTTTTGCTCGGCCAGATAAGGTTCTAATAAGGAAAGAGATTTTGCTAAATTCATTTCAAAAATAGAGTCTACCAATTTGAATATGTTCTCATCTACAGAAATATTTTTAGCGATTGCGTTATCAAACTTTTTAACTTTGGCTTTTAAATCATTAGAATAGTCTACTAAAACTAAATGGTTAAAATCTTTCCCCAATGTAACCTTTAATAAAATTTCAAATTCGGAAAAATCCTTAATTTGGTTAACTTCTAGGTTGTATAAAATTTTTGGTTTGGAGGTATTTGAGTCAAAAAGACCTTTATTTTGAATCTTAAACAGTAGGGAGCTAGGGGTACAAATACAACCCTCATAACCGGAGTCTGTATAATTAATTTTTACATATTCATCTACAAGTTCTACGTTATCACCGTAAACAAGAGTTAGCATAGTTCTTAGGGGCTCTCAGATTCCAGGCTGTCAGCTGCCTTTGAGTACAAATATTCATTTACAAAATTAACTATAGAGGTGCTTTCTTTTGGCACTAAAACATATAAGCCTTGGTACAAGTCTGGGTCCCCCTGAACCAGTATGGAACCAGGGTTTTCAGATCCTCCAGCCTGTATAACTGCGGAACCTACGCTAAAATTCTTAGCATCCGGTAAATAGGGTATTGTAAGCATAAGTTCATTCACAGAAAAATCAGTTTCTACAGTTCTAGTCAAAGAAAGGTATAATTCCCTAATTTTTGAGGGATTGGATAAAACTCCCAAACTTAGGGCTTGGTTAATTATTCCTGAAATTATTAAGTGTTGTCTCTTTGCCCTAGCAAAGTCACTTCCTTGATTACTGTCCCCACTGTGTCTAGACCTAGCGTATTTCAACGCCATTTCTCCAGACAGGTGAATTTTACCTTCTTCAAAATTTAACACTTCGAATCTGCACGGAAAGTCGCTATCAGTAACAGCTACGTCGTCAAGAGTAGCCTCATTATTCTCTTTTTTTAATTCCTCCAACCTAGATTCTTTGATCTTCTTGATATCGACTCCGCACTCCTCATTCTCCCAGCCAAATTTTGGATAAAAGTAGTCTGTAAAAGCTACAGGGTTTTCAACTTCTATGCCCCCTAAGGTGTCAACGAGACCTTCGAACGCAGTAAAGTCAACCTTGGCAGTATAATGTATCTTTATCCCTAAAACACTCTCTAGTGTAGATTTAAGAGCTTCTAGCCCATTAACTGTCATAACCTCATTAATTTTGCTACCACGACCCTCAACAACAACCCAAAGATCGCGAGGAATAGATATCAATTTGATATCCTTGGTTAAGGGATTTATGGAGGCAATTATCATAGTGTCAGTTAAAGTTCCTGTTTGAATATACTTATCTTCCCTTTTATCTATACCAATTACTAAAACATTTGTACGGCCTTCAGAGCTTTTTAGTTCTTTTTTTGCACCAAAGTCGGATACGAACTCCGCAGAACCTCGAATTGAGGGGATTAAAGACATTACCCCAAACACTAAACCCACCAATATTAAAACACCCACTAAAAATATTTTCCAATTTTTTTTAAACATTATATAGAAGATTTAATTAACCTTATTAGATTCTCTACCTTAAGCGCATAACTAGAAACCAAAAAACCGGATAAAAATTTAGAATCCATTAAAGAATTAATATTATCTAGGGAAACACTACCCCCGTAGAGTAACTTTGGCTTGATCGTAAATTTTTTATAGAAATTTTCTATATCTGTAGAGGAGCTAGCTTCAGATTTACCTATATGTGTGGGGTCCTCAAAAGCAATAAGAGTAGAATCTTTAACCGGAATACCCACCGACCGGGGATCGTAACCTTTTAAGCAGATTATGGGGTGTATTTTGTGCTCCGCTAGGTGAGATAACTTTTCCTTTAGCTCTGAACCTACTAAGATATCCTCGGGTATAGTTTCACTGTGGTTAACGATACAGTAGTCAACTATGCCCTCTAGATGTGAGGCAGAAACTCCCCCGGTATGACTACCTTCTTTGTAAGAAGATACGTCTTGGGCCCCGATAAAAACCCTTTCGTAACTACCTAATTCATTTTTAAAGAGCATTAGATAGGGAAAAGGGGGACACAGTATTAAATCTATCCCCAGTCTCTGATTTTTAAGAAATTTGGAAAGTTCTGAGACATAATGTCGATACTCCGCTATGTTTAGATTTTGTTTGAAATTTACAATTAGATACATTTTATAATAATCCTGTTATTGAATTTTTAATTTTTAGTTCTTCGATTTTATTATACGTATTCTTTATCATCTCGCCAGACATATCTGAAAAGGATTCTAAAAAATCGTGGGTGTAGCCCAAGCCAAGAACAGAAAAACAGGAGAAAACAGTAGGTATATCTCTATAAATAGATTCTGCATAGACACAGGACAATAGGGATCTGGGAAGAAGAGGAGAATTACCACTCTCGGGAGAATGGGATAGAGCACAGCCTACCGGACAGCCTAAACAGGAGGGGCTATTGGATATCTTTACACCCAGCTCTTTTATTCTTGAATTTAGTAGTTGTACTACCTCCCAGTAAGCATCTCTATCAGGTATAGGTACCTCTCCCACAGCAGAAAAAGTTAGGCCCACAAGATTATTAGATATTTCTGTACGAGGAACCCCGTAACTAAAGTACTCATCACTAATAATTGTTTTTTTAAACAACACGGAGGACCTACGTCCCGTAAGCCCGAATTCTCTGCTATTAAAAGAGTCCAACACATCTATAAAACTCACACCCCGAGGAGTTATATCTAAATATAAAGGGACTAAAGACTCTCCGAATATTTCTATAGAAATTACGTTAGAAAAATTCATTAAAGAACCTAAAGATCCCCCACCGATATATTTGTTAACAGACATACCCATCGAAAAATGCATTATCAAAGATTTAGAAGTAAAGGGGAATAGACCGTTAAGCGGTCCGGTATTCAGGGACATATAATTTTGCATTTTGTAGGTACCAGTTAAATACTCATTTAGGAGGGCGTAAGCTAGGGGTTCCCCACCGATATACTGATCACTAACCCGGGAGGAAACTATTGAAAACTCCCTAGAGGTGAGGTCTATTTTTATTATCTTAGGATTCATTAGTATCTACAATTTCTTCAAGATCAAAACACCCCCTAGGACAAGAGTTAACGACGACAGGATAGTCAGTCTTTGTTCCCTGATCAAGTAGTATTTTAAATTTTTTCCCATCTCGAACAATTTTAACGAACGAAGAATCTAGGTCTACTTTGTCACTCTTAGATAAGGAGGCATAAAGAGCGCATATCTTACAACCTATACAGCTATCCTCCTTTATTACCCTAAGTCTTTTCATAGTTTATTTACTAAACCTGGGCAAAATGTCCTTTAACCCACTCTTCAAAACTTTCTTTAGGCATTGCCCCCATCTTACGATCTATCTCTTTACCTTCTTTATCTATCACAACAAAAGTAGGTATGCTCATAACACCAAATTTCTGAGCCTGTGCGGGATCTTCATCAACGTTAACCTGTTTAAAGTTAATTTTGCTACCATGACTAGATTTTAAAGATTCAAAAACTGGTTTCATAGCAATACAGGGACCACACCAATCAGCATAAAAGTCTATTAAAGTATTCATAATAAATAAGGTAAATTTAAAATAACTAAAACATGTAATATTATATAGCAATCTTAAGACAAAATACTTAGCTATCTGAGCCTAGTATTTTTCTAAAGCATCTAATACATTATACCAGGTAAAAATTATAATTTTATTTAACCAAAAAAATTGACCGATGAAAAATAATAAAATCCTGTACTTCAGTCTTATAATTTTCTTGTTAACGAGCTTTTTACCCTATAAAAAGAGCTCTATTGTTGCTATTAAACCTTTAATAAGCTCAAAACAAGCACCAATTCAACCAAAAAATTCTAAATACTTAGAAGAAAATGCTGTTTCTTTTGAACCAGACAGCGGAATTAGTGAAGAATTAGAAATACAAGCAGAAGCGGCAATTGTTATAGATATGAACAGCAAAAAGGTACTTTATGAAAAAAGTGCAAACATTAAAAAACCCGTGGCAAGCCTTGTAAAGATGATGACAGCAATAGTGACCAGTGAGTATTTAAATTTGAACGATACAGTAACTGTTTCTAAAAAAGCTTCAGAAGTAGGAGAAAATTCCCTGGAATTGAATGAAGGAGAGGAGTTTACTGTAGAGGATTTACTTTACGGACTAATACTAAATTCAGCCAATGACGCGGCAGTCGCTTTGGCTGAAAAAACTGCAGGAAATGAGGAGAATTTCGTTACAATCATGAATCATAAGGCGAAACTAATAGGGGCCGAAGACACACTCTTTTCAGATAGCTCAGGATTAAATGAAAAGAGAGCAAATTACTTTTCCACAGCCGAAGATTTAGCAAAAATTGCCTATTACTCGCAAATTAATCACGAAGAATTAAAAGAAATTTATAAAACAGTAAATTGGGAAATACCTAGTAATGAGAAACACGGATACAGGTTCTTAGAAAATCAAACTAATCTACTTACGACTTACCCTGGTGTTCAGGGTATGAAGACAGGATATACCGAGGATTCGGGACTATGCCTAGTTAGTTACGCTAACAATCAAGGCAAAGAAGTAATCACAGTAGTTCTAAATAGCCCAGATAGAAAAGGAGATGCTATACTTCTTCTGGACTTTGCCTACAAAAAATTAGGAATAGAGATAAATCACCCCTTACTTTAGATAATAACAATGAACGAAATATTAAATACACTAAATCCTGAACAGCTCGCCGCTGCAAAACATATGGAGGGGGCAGCACTAGTACTTGCGGGTCCCGGTAGCGGAAAGACCCGAGTCTTGACTCACCGAATAGCAAATTTAATAGACTCAGGAGTTAGTCCAGACCAGATAATTGCTATTACCTTTACAAACAAAGCAGCCTCGGAGATGAAAATTAGAGTAAGGCAAATAGTGGGAAAAGATGAATGCCCTGCCTGGATAGGAACTTTTCATTCTATTTGCTCTAGAATAATGAGGGTAGATGGGAGTTATTTAGGAATAGCCAATAACTTTAATATCTATGACACAGAAGACTCAATTAGTTTAATCAAAGAGATATCTATAAAAAAGAATATATCAAAAAAAACCAGCCCATCTGCAATCCTAGGAAGTATTTCGTCCGCAAAAAATGAGTTAATAGAACCCCAAGAATATAGATCATTAGCAAGGGGGATGTTCCAAGAAGAAGTAAGTAAAGTCTACGAGGAATACGAAAAAAGATTATTACAAAACAATGCTTTAGATTTTGGCGATCTACTTTCTAAAACCGTTAAACTGCTTCAAACAAGCGAAACGGCCAAGAAAAAGTATACTGAAAAATTTCAATATATACTGGTAGATGAATACCAGGACACAAATAAAGCTCAATACACCTTTACCAAAATTTTAGGGGGCATGAGAAATAATATTTTTGTGGTAGGAGACATGGCTCAAGCTATATATAGCTGGAGGGGGGCTGATTACAGAAATATTCTAAATTTTAAAGGTGATTACCCAGAATGCTCAGTTTTTAACCTAACTAAAAACTACAGATCCACTGGAAATATAATTAATGCTGCCAAGGAAGTTATAAAGAATAATAAACAGAATATAAATCTTGATCTATGGACTGAAAACGGTGATGGGGAAAAAATAAAACTCTACGAAGCACCTGGAGAAAAAGAGGAGGCAAGTTATATAAGCAACCAGATTAAAAAAACAAGCGTAGAGTATTCAGATATTGCAGTTCTTTATAGAACCAATGCCCAAAGTAGAAACATTGAAGAATCATTCATACGTTTAGGTATACCCTATAAAATTATTGGGGGGCTAAAGTTTTACTCCCGTAAGGAAGTTCGAGATATAGTTTCTTATCTAAAAGTGATTAATAATCCCAAAGATACTGTCGCTTGGAGAAGAATTATAAACCTACCTCCCAGAGGAATAGGGAAGAAGACCCTAGAAATAATCGAGGAGAATAATTACGATATTGAAGAAATAAGTAGTAAAACCCACATTGACTTTGGCAACTTTATAAAAGATGGGGGCGCCGAGACTACAGAAAAATTAATAGATAAAGTTCTGGAGGTAACCAAATACATAAGATTTTTAAAGGCACAACCCGAGGATCCGGAGCAAATTAATTCAAGAATTGAAAACATAAAAGAACTTAAATCTGTTGCGCAAGAGTTTCCAAAATTACAAGATTTCATAGAAAATGCAGCTCTTTTAGAAAGTACAGATTCCTCAGAAGCAGAAGAGAATAGACAAATCACACTTATGACTTTGCACGCAGCCAAAGGTTTAGAGTTTGAGTTGGTATTTTTGATAGGACTAGAGGAAGGGATATTTCCACATTCCAGGGCATTTGAGAGCCAAGAAGGTTTAGAGGAAGAGAGAAGGTTATGTTACGTCGGGATAACCAGAGCGAAAAAACAGCTACATTTGACCTATGCTAAACGAAGAACACTATATGGAAGAAGTACGAGTAATATAACATCAAGATTTATAGCAGAAATTCCAGAATCGTTAATTGATATACCAATAAGAGAAAATAGTTCAGTAAAAATACAAGATGTAGAAGATTTTTTTCGAGACATTGGTTTATAAATAATGCTTTATGGTATACTCCAAACTATATGAAAAAAAATAAACTTACCCCCAAAATTGAACCTGTAAATTTTTTTGTTAAAAATAAGAATCCTATTTCCCTAGTAGTACTTATACTTCTATTATTTAGTGTATTTTATTATTATAAAGGTCTGTTTATTTCGGCCACAGTCAATGGTAAACCTATAACTAGAATACAAGTTATTCGTGATTTAGAACAAAGAAGTGGAGCCCAAGCATTGGACTCTCTGATTACTAAATCCTTAATTAACCAAGAAGCTGCTAAAAAAGGCGTAAATGTGACAGACCAAAATATAGAAGAAGAGATAGCTAAAATCAGAGAAAGTTTAAAAGCACAAGGTCAGGACCTAGACCAAGTCATAGCCACACAGGGATTAACAGAACAAGATGTTAAAGACCAATTAGACTTGCAACTTAAAATTGAAGGACTCCTTTCCGACAAGCTTAATGTGACAGAGACAGAGATAGACGATTTTATCTCTACTAACGAATCTTTTTTTACTGAAGAGCAAAAATCCGCGCCTAATTTCAGAGACACAATTAAAGATCAAGTAAAGAGTCAGAAAATCTCACAACTAGGACAACCCTATGTCGCAGAACTGAAAAATAGCGCAGATATAAAATACCTAAAATAATAGATAAAGGTATGAAGTACCTATTTTGGATTTTTATCCTATTAGTAAGTTTAACTCTTTTCAGGGCTATCTACCCTACAGTTAAAGTAGCTAATGCTTGTATGTACGAGTTCGAAAAAAATTCACCTTCTAGGCTTATATTGACTAGAAGCGGTAACTCGGAGTCGACAAAAAACTTCTGTGTAAAAAATTTAAGCAATATAAAAAAAGTTAAAACTTGTTTAGAGTCATCAAAAAAAGAAGAGAAGATAAAGGGTATAACTGAATTAATAAAAAAGATTGACGAAATTGCCACTTTGTCTGGGGAAGAAATTTCTAACAATGTTATAGAGCAAAATAGAGACTGTGAAAATTTTCCAGAACTATTATTTAGAGAACAGTAATGGGCAGAGCCTATTTTAAATTGACTCAGATAATTTCGATCTTATCGAAAGATAAGGTTAAAAATACTCTCTCCTCAAAAAAATTTCACTACATTCTAATTATATTGTTAGGACTAATTCTCTACGCAAACACGTTTAATAATGCGATGTTTTGGGATGATAACGACTTTATTTTAAACAACAGCTATATTAAAAGCTGGTTATACCTACCAAAATACTTTTCACAAAATGTAATAGCGGGTACCGGATTAGTGAGTGACTATTGGAGACCTTTATTAATGTTGGTGTTTTCTCTTGAGTGGAGTCTCTGGGCCGACTGGAACGGGGGGTACCATATTGTCAATACAATATTTCACATAACCTGCGGACTATTAACTTATAATTTAGTAGTACGTTTATTTAAAAATAGGTGGGTTGCCCTTGTCACAAGTTGTGTATTTATCTTACACCCCTTGCAAACCGAAGCGGTCTCCTATGCAAACAGTTTAGGAGATTCACTCTCCACATTCTTTCTGCTGTTAAGCTATATCTTCTTCGATAAATTTTTAACTACAAAAAATAGGGATTACAAAATAATTATCAAGAGCTCTTTATTTTTTACTGCAGCCTTAATGTCCAAAGAGACGGCTGTTGTCGGGGCACCTATAATTTTAACTATTTATCTTTTAAAAAACCCTATTCTTAAAATCAGGTTTTTTGATTTTAAGAATTTACTTAAAAATACCTGGGTTAGTATTTTTATAGTGTCGGTATATTTTATTTTAAGGGCTAGTAAATTAAACTTTAGAAACTCGTTCAACCTATACAACGAACAAAACGAATTCACTTCAAATATATTTCTCAGAGTTATCACTTTCTTCAAAATCTTTTACAACTATCTATCTCTAATTTTTATTCCTATTAACCTACACATGGAAAGGACCGTGCAAAAGATAGAGGGGTTTTTGGACTATCAATTGATCCTAGGAGTTCTATTATTTTCACTAATTTTATTTACCGGAATTAGGGCTTATCTTAAAAAACAAAAAATTATATGGTTTGGGGCTACTTGGTTTCTGATAGCATTAATACCAGTTTCAAATATTATTGTTCCAATTAACGGGTTAATTTATGAGCACTGGATGTACTCTCCGATGATAGGTTTTTCGTTATTTTTAGCAGGCCTAGTTAAATTAAATTGGAACAAATACTTACATAAAAAACAAACTAAGATCCTTTTCATCACCTCGTTAGTGCTTTATTTATCACTTTTAAGTATCAAAACAATGCAAAGAAATAATGATTGGGAAGATCCCATCTATTTCTACCAACAAACACTCAGTTACTCACCTAATAACTATAAAATATTAAATAACTTAGGGATGGAGTATGCTGAAAAATTAGATCACGACAACGGTATAAAATACTATAACAAGGCAATTTATGTCGATCCTACAAACCCAGTTGCATACCACAATCTAGGTAACTCCTATTATGAACAAAAGAATTATACAAGGGCAGAAGAGCTTTATATAAAGGCTCTAGATTTGGATCCGAAGTTCGTTTTCTCAAAAAATGCTCTAATAAAAACCTACGCCACTCAAGACAGCTGGGAAAAGTTATATGGGGTATTTTTAGGGCACGAAGCTGAGTCCTTGGAAGACTTCATAAAGCTATACCAGCTAGCCACTCAATTACAAAACTATGGGGTGGCACAAGATTTTATAAATAAAGCAGTAGATCTCGCACCGAATAATTTAAACCTAATAAAATTACAAAAACAAACTAAAGTACTCTCATCTCCGTAGATTATTTTCGTGCACAATACTGATATTTTTAAAATTTTCAATTATCTGATTGTATTTATCGTTGCTAGGCACTGTAACCTGGCCGTAGTCAACGATGTAGGTAGGAATAAATTCTACGTCTACAAGATCTTTCCCACTAAAGCTTAGTTTTGCGACAACCCCCTCTTTTGTTTTTTCGCTCCACAATTGATCAAAAATAAAGTTACCCTGTGCATATAAAATTAACTTATCCTTATAAAATTCTGCCGGTTGAATCCAGTGTGGGTGGTTACCGATTACTACTGTAGCACCCGAATCGATAGCCAGATGTGCCAAAACCTTCTGTCGCTGAGTTACTTTATCAGTATATTCTTCGCCCCAATGAAAACTCACAATCAGCACGTCGGATTCCTTTACACCAATACTTATCTGGTTCTCTACATTTTCTATTTCAGCCGCATTAATACTGCTGTAATTTCCAACATCATTAAAACCGATAAAACCGAATCTAATTCCCCTTAGGGTAACGAGAGTTGCAGGAAGGCTTTTTATCCCGAAGGGTTTAATACTCTTTTCTTGTAATATACTAACCGTTTCATTCATACCAGATAACCCATAATCAGAGGCATGATTATTGGCCAAATTAACTACATCTACTCCGGCTAAAACTAGACCTTCAGTATTTTGGGGGCTCCCACAAAAAACCATGCCCTCGTCGGTTGTAGGACAAGTAGAAACCAGGGGGGTTTCTAAATTTATAAGTGTTATATCCGCTTTATTAAGTGTCTCTGCAAGATTTTCAACTACCCAACTAAAATCATTCTTTGATATTGCTTTAGAGTTAACACTTCTAGCTGTCATATAATCCCCTGTTGATACTAGAGTTACAATATCCGAGTTTGACTCTTCTTTGAAAACAGTTTTAGGGCCAAATAAGGATGCAACCTCTCTTTTATTCATACTCTGATTAATATCAGATAGGTGTTCGGACCTGCTTCTTAAATCTTTAGGGGTTTCATCGAGAACATCCTTACCTGAGTATTCAGGGCTGGAAAGATTTTCCAGACTGTATCTGTAGTTTGTTATTTTAATATTAAGAATCCAAAAAAACAGTATCAAAAACAATATAAACAGCAAGAGGTATAGCAGTAAAAATTTAATTCTTTTCTTTTTTTCCATTGTATAAATGTTATAGTGTTTCTACCTGTTTAACAATTAAAGTAGAGGTTAAAAATTTTATCAAAAGTTTAAATAAAGTAGATAAAAAAATTAAACAGGTTTAACATTAGATAGAAGCTTTTACTTTAAAAAATAATTATGCCCCTAATACTGTCATTAGATGGAGGTTCTACTAGCTTAAAAATTGGGTTATTAGATACTGAAAGCCAAAGAATTATAAGCCAGCTAACTATTAATAGGGCATTTAGTTATAAAACCATTACAGACCCCCAAGGAGTACAATACCTTGATGAAATTTTGAGCCAGCTACCAAAGGAGGGTATTAAAAAAATTGTATTAGGAATTTCTGGGGCAGACACAGAAACAGAAATTTCAGACTGTTCCAATAAAATATCGGGCCATTTTAAAACACAATACCCAGAAGCAGAAATTAAAATATTTAATGATGTAGATTTAGTTCTAGAAAACACGGGTTCTACATTAAAAAATAAAATTGCTATTATTTCCGGCACGGGCAGCAACTGTGTAGGTATAAACGAAAATGGAATTAAAGCAAAAGCAGGTGGACTAGACTACATTTTATCAGACCAAGGAAGTGGTTATAATATAGGGCTTCTTGCCCTTAGATCTGCTGTAGAAAGTGAAGATGGTAGATCTAAAAAAACGGACCTACAAAATGAAATTTTTAAGCAACTATCTGTTAATTCCGGAAAAGAGCTTAAAAAAATTGTTTATAATAAAGACTTTGCAAAAAAAGACTTTGCAAAATTGGCTCTTGTGGTAGTAAAAATGGCTAATTCTAAGGATCAAACCAGCATTCAAATTTTACAGCAGGCAGGATACGAACTTTTTAAACATGTTAAAGCAGTAGCTCTAAATTTAGAACTAAGAGACAAGGAATTTTTGGTAATACAGGCTGGAAGTATGTTCAAAGTAAAAGATGTTCGAGATCCTTTTGAAGAAATGGTAAAAGACTATTTCCCAGGGGTTCTTTTAGAACTCCCCAAAAACCCGAGTTTCTGGGGAGCGATAAATCTTGTTTAAAGGTTTAAACCCTCTACAACTATCATAGGAGCCTCGCCAATTCTTTTATACAAATGCTTAGACAAAGCTTTTTCTACTACTCTTTTTACTAGGGAAAAATCTTTGGTGGTTCCCGATTCTTTTTCTCTTTCCAAGGTATCTTGAACATTCTTCTTCATCCCATTTAGTAGGGCCTGATTTTCTTTAACGTAAATAAAACCACGAGTGTAAATTTCAACCTTATCTGCACGTACTTCACCGTTACTTGTTGGAACGACAACAAAAACTACGCCATTATCAGCTAAAGCTTTTCTATCTTTTAAGACTATGCTTTCTACTGAGTTCTTTTGGTTAGAGTTATCAATAAAAATTTCTTCAATCTCTACTTTTTGACCTTTTTTAACAAAGTCGCCGGTAATTTCAAGCGTCTCACCATCTAGTAACTCAAATATATTATCTCCCTCAAAACCTTGGCTAGATAACATATCTTTGTAAGCTCGCATATGTTTAATTCCGCCACCTATGGGCCAAAAATATTTGGGCCTTATTAATTGAGCCATTAAGGTTAGATCTCCTCTAGAACCATGCCCAGAAACATGTAAATCTTGTTGAAGTTCAGAATACACAACGTGTGCACCCAATAGAGTAAGTCGATCGATAACCTTATCTACTTGAGGCTCCATACCAGGTATAGGATCACCAGAAAATGCAACTGTAGAATTGGGTGTAAGCTTTAGTCTTCGATGTTCTCCTTTAGAGAGTTTGTCTAAAGTAGACCCTACCTGGCCATAGTTACCTGGCACTACCAACATTAATTCATTATCTTTGTAATTACCCATCTCTTTTTCACTAATTAAGGTTCCCTCAGGAATATTAATTATTTTATGCTTTATAACAACCTCTAAGTTGTTTTCTATAGAATAGCCACTAACAACAACTTTTCTATTATGACTTTTTGCACTATTTAAGGCTTGCTGAATTCTAGAAATATTTGAAGACATAGTTGTAATAACCACCAAGCCTGGAGCGTCTTTAATAACCGCATCAAAGCTGTCCTCTATATATTTCTCCGAACGAGTGTATCCAAAGTGAGTTGCACCTAAACTGTCGCTTAACATTAAAGTTGGGTTTAAACTCTCTGCTAGGGAGGCTATTTTTCTTATATTAGCTGGTTTGTCCATAATAGGCGTCCAGTCAAACTTAAAGTCAGTCTGGTGAACTACAGTTCCAGACGGAGTTTTAATAAAAAATCCCAACGTATTAGGAACTGAGTGATTTACTCTATAAGGAGTTAATTCAAAGTCATTACCAATTTTAAATGAGGTATGCGGCTCAATGGAAGTAAATTTTGGAGTATTTACATTCTTAAAGTCCTTAAGCTTATTAAGTAAAAAGTCCTGCACCATAGGGTGCGCGTATATGTTTAACGGAATTTCTCTTAAAAGATAAGGGGTGGCACTATAGTGATCCTCGTGTGCATGAGTCAGTAGTAAACCTTTTAATTTATCCTTTATTTTAAGCACATATCTAAAATCAGGAATTATCAGATCCACGCCGTAATCCTCTACCTCAGGAAAACCAATTCCACAATCTACTAACAACGCCTCATTCTCTGTTTCGTAAAGAAACATATTTTTTTGTACACTAACTCCACCTAAATTTATGATTTTTAACATAATATTTACATTTTTGTGTGGTAAACAAATTTAAACACTACTTAGTGCTTTATATACCACACCTTAATTTAATTAAAACAAACTTATACCAACATTAATATCACTTTTTTTACCCTTATTAAAAAAAGCAATTTCGTTTATATCCTTTTTTAAAAGCCCCGGAATTTTTGCAAAGTCCGAAACTAATATATTTTTTATCGCAGGGTTTCTCAGCGCCCCCGAAGGATGATAAACAGGAAATACAATAAAGTTTTTAACTCTAAAAGCCTTTCCGTGCTCCTCACCAAGCTTCTTACCAGGCAAGTAGTATTCCATTGCAAGTCTGCCAATAGTCACTACCACCTTTGGTTTTATAATATCAATCTGCTTGTCTATGTAAGGGGAACAAGCCCTAATTTCATCTACCATAGGATCTCTGTTCTCTGGAGGGTGGCATTTGATTAAGTTACCTATCCACACCTCTCTTCTATTATAACCAATCTTGGCAATGAGTTCATTCAGAAGCATTCCAGATTTTCCAATAAAGGGTCTACCCATAGAGTCCTCCTCTGAGCTAGGGGCCTCCCCTAAAAAGATAAGCTTAGAAGTTATGTTACCCTCTCCGGGTATTGCATTAATCCTAGTTCTGCAAAGCCTGCACTGCCCACAGTTTAACACTGCTTTATTAATTTTTATAAATAAATCTCTTCTATTTGATATTTCCATAACTAAAATTTTTTATCTAGGGCAAAAAAATACTGAAAAGAATAAAACTTACCTTAATAACTCGGGAGGTAGTCTTTAAAATTTTGGGTAGTAATTACCACTTTTTCTTTTTCTCCGGTGACAATTTCTTTTACTGCTTTTCTGATTACGCTGTCTAAGTTCTTTTTTAGACTTCTAATCCCGCTATCAAATCCTAATGGCCTAATAAAGTCATCCCAAACAGGTGCCTCAACAGTAAAGGATCCCTCTTCAAGACCCGAATCGATAATTAATTTTGGCAACAGATAATCTCGCGCAATTACCTTTTTTTCTTCATCTGAGTAACTGGGCATTCTTATAACCTCTAACCTGTCCATAAGGGCAGCACTAAATGTTCCAGTATTGTTTGCTGACACAATAAAAAGACAACTAGATAAGTCCATAGGGTAATCGATGTAATGATCTCTAAATGTGGTGTTTTGCTCTGGATCCAGTATTTCAAGTAAAACCGCCATCATGTCTGATCTTAGACCCGTTTCTCCAGATACCTTATCCAACTCATCCAATAATATAACTGGGTTCATAACCTTAGTTCTAATTAAGCTTTTAATTATCTGCCCAGGCTCCGCACCGGGAATAGCCTTATTTCTACCCCGTAGTTCTAAGGTAGATCCTAAAGCACCCATAGAAACACGGATAAATTCCCTGTTTAAAGCTTTGGCCACACTTTTTGCCATAGTTGTTTTACCTACACCCTGCAAACCTACTAAACATAAAATAGGCGACTTTTTTAAAGCTTTTTCATATTTACTATCAGTTTCAGCTCTTCTGGTAAGTAAAATTCGGGTAGCGATGTACTCCAAAATTCTTTCTTTTACTGATTTTAAGCCGTAATGCTCTCTGTTTAGCATTTCGTCTGTTTTTTTTATATCTAAACTTTCTATAGAGTCTATTCCCCAAGGCACACTAACTATCCAATTTATATAAGAGCTAATGTATTCATAATCTTGAGAGTAATTACCCATTTTAGCCATACGATTCAATCTATCCAACATAGCGTACACCGAAGTCTTTAAATCCTCGGGGGTCTTAGAACCGTCTATAACGTTCTGTAGGTTCTCAAGTTCTTTAAATTCGTATTTACTTTTTGTTTCCATAATTAGTTAAGTTGCTTAACCGAGTACCCAGTTGAATCTTTTACTACATACAAACCAGAACCCTCGACCTTTCCTAAATCCTCTAGCAAACTATCTAGCCCAAATAGCTTTAGATCTACTTCAAGGTCATCCGCTAAAAAATCTTTGGAGGGGGAGTAGGCAAAGAATACTACGTAATCTTTTACACTCCCAATACTCCTAGAAAAATTCGCATTATTTTGTAAACCTAAAGAGATCTTATTATTAACATCTTCCATTTCTTGAACTAAATTAAGATCATTAGATACGACTAAAAACTCCCCTATTCTAGAAGTTAAAATGCGGGCATCTTTGCTTTTATTTTTTTGATACTTCGCATAAGTTCTTTCAAAAAAATCTACACCACCTGTCTTAGTTATTATAGCCCAACTACTTTTGTTCTTTTTAACAAAGGCATAGTCGGACCTCATAAAAATTAAAAAATCAGAGAATTTTAATTCATAGGAATCCGCTATGTACTTCTTTTGCTGGGAAGTAAGCAAAGACCCCATTAGATATCCAGGGTCACTGCTTTCTGCGTAGAAAATAACGCCACCAGGCACCACAGCGTAAAAGTCCGATTTTAAAACCTCTTCTTCTAATTTTATGCCTAAGTTTTTAACCTCTAATTCTACACTGTTTACAGAAACAAGGGGATCTATAGTATTTGTATTTTTAATAAAATTTGTTCTAAAAAATACCCCTGCGGAAAATAGTACAAACATTAAGGACAGGGCATTTGCCCCGAGCACAAAGGAATTCCATTTTTTAGTTTTTTTATCATCAAAGTGAGATACTTTGTTAACAATCGAACTAGAGTCTGCGCTGACCACCTCTTCAATTTTGTTTGAGTCGAAAGAAACTTCCTTTTCTTTTATTAAAAGGCGAGACCCACAATCAAAGCAAAAGAAAGATAAGGGATTATTTATCTGTGCATGACATTTTGGGCAACTTCTCATCAAAATTCTATAAATTTACTCAATTCTATTTGTGCAATTACCAAGGGTAATAAATAATACATTTTTAAATAGGGGGTCATCAAATGAATGATAAATAAACCCCTATCTAAATATACCAAATAAGTCTTTTAGTATCACTCCTTAAACTTAAGAGTTAAAGTGTACTTACCGTCATTTCCAATTTCTTTAAGTAATACTCTAACAACCTGACCCTCTTTAAAGTGCTGGTTTATGTCTTCTACGTATTCATCAGAAATTTCACTAACGTGAACTAAACCCTCTTTCTGAGGTAAAAATTCAACTAAAGCGCCAAATGCAAATAATTTTGTCACAGGTCCTTCGTATATTTTACCCACTTCAGGTTCTTCAACCATACCTCGTACTCTATTTAAAGCTATTTCTAAAGCCTCTTTGTTATCAGACATAATTATTACGGAGGCGTCAAGCTCTCTTTCAATAATGTCTAAACTTGCACCAGAAACTGCCTCAATTTCTTTAATATTTTTACCACCAGGTCCAATAATTAAACCAATTTGATCTTTCTTTATGGTAACTTCTTTTACTCTAGGAGCGTTATCTTTAAGATCTTTATTTGGATTAGCTATAATCTTTTTCATTTCTTCTAAAATACTTAATCTTGCAGTTTTAGATTTATCTATAATCTGATCAAACAAGTTTAAGGGTATTCCTTTAGGTTTTATATCCATCTGAATTGCAGTTACACCTTTATCTGTACCAGTCATTTTAAAGTCCATGAGCCCAGCAAAGTCCTCGGCTCCTTGAATATCCGTTAAAATTCTGTAGTCGGTTTCTTCGTCATTAGAGATAAGTCCTATAGATATCCCACCAACCATACCTTTAATAGGAACTCCGGCATCCATCAAAGCTAAAGTACTTCCACATGTTGCAGCCATAGAGCTGGATCCATTTTGAGAAAGAATTTCTGATACTACACGTACAACATAAGGGAACTCAGAAACATCAGGTAAAACTGGAATTAAAGCTTTTTGAGCCAATAGTCCATGACCTATCTCCCGGTTTCCTACCCCACCTAGTCTACTAGGCTCTCCTGTAGAAAATCCTAGACCTACGTAGTGGTGGAAATATCTGCTATCTGATTCACCAAAAATAGTATCGGCATGTAAGGTATTTGCAGGTGACCCTAAAGTAACTACAGACAAACCTTGAGTTAAACCCCTTTCAAATAAAGCACTACCATGAACTTGAGGTAAAACGTTTACCTCTCCAGAAATTTTTCTAACTTCGTCAAGTTTTCTACCATCTATTCTCATATTCTTATCTAAGGCTAGATTACGCAGATTTATTTGTTGAAGTTTATCTACAGCGTATCCCACCTCTTTAGGATCAAAGTCTTCTTCTTCGGAATGTTTTCCCTCAATTTCTTCTAAAGCATTTTTTCTAATAAGATCAAATGCTGCCCAAAAATCTTCTTTATTTTTAGGGCTACTGACTAGTTTATTTATATCGGAATCAAACTTAGCTTTAACTTCTTTGTATATGCCTTCGCTGGAGCTAAAACTAATGTACTCTCTTTTTTTCTTACCTATTTGCTTGGCAAAGTCATTTATAAATTTAAATAAACCTTTGGAGCTTTCAAAGCCATATTTAATAGCTTCTTTTAGTACCTCTTCGGTTACTAAATTAGCACTAGCTTCCATAGCCTGAACTCTTTCATTTTCTAGATAAGAAATCATTAAGTGTAAATCAGATGTCTCTGACTCTTCCATAGTTGGATTTGGTAACATCTTACCCTCTTTATAACCAACATGCATACTTGAAATTGGCCCTGCAAAAGGTAATGGAGAAGCTGTTAAGACAGCAGAAGCTGCTATTAAAGCTAGTAAGGTTGGGTCACTTTTTTTGTCAACAGACATTACAGTTAAAACCAACTGAACTTCGTCTCTAAAATCTTTAGGAAATAAGTATCTAATTGCGTGGTCTACTAATCTTCCAGCAACTACATTTTCATCACTAGGTCTTCCTTCCCTTTTATTCCACTTTCCACCAGGCACTATACCGCCTGCATACATTTTCTCTTCGTATCTGACCATTAAAGGTAAATAACCCGGATCCACTTCGTTTACGCCAGAAACTACTGTTGCTAAAACAGTGGTACCTTCTAAACTGGCTAAAACAGCCATGTCAGCCTGTGGGGCTAAACGACCTGCTTTAAGGGTCAATTTTTTACCGTGGTAGTCTATTGATGTAACTACTTCACTCATAGTGTATTTTTCGAGGTGGGATAGTTTAGGAAAGTAAAACGTACAAACGTACAAAAAGGCCCTAAATCGACCATCTTATGCGTTCTTACGTTTTTAATACTTAAACTACCTTTCCTCAATTTAATTTTTTATTACTTTTTTAAACCTAGTCTTTTTATTAAAGCTAAGTATCTTTCTTCACTTTTTCTTTTTAAATAAGCTAATAATTTTCTTCTCGTGCTAACCATTTTTAAAAGGCCTCTTCGAGAATGATTATCCTGTTTGTGTACTTTTAAGTGGTCCGTAAGTTCTGTAATTCTTTCACTTAACAAGGCCACCTGTACTTCTGGAGAACCAGTATCTCCCTCTTCAGTACTAAAATCTTTTATTAATTTTTCTTTTAATTCTTTTTTAATAGCCATAGATTGCTACAGTATTCTAACACGTCACTTAGTAAATACAACACATATGCCTTAACACAGGCAATGTACCGTAATCAAAGTATACAACATCCTATAATAGGTATCTAGTATCAGCAAACGATAAAGGGTAATAACCTAACTCTTTAAACCTGTAAACAGGGCCAAAGAGGCAAGTTTAGTGGGTTTTACCTTTTCGGTAAAATAAATATCGACAACCCCTTCTACTAAAGAGTCGCCTTTTAAATTTTTGTGATTAAAAATAAACTGGTTTTTAATGGTTTTTACGTAAGGAACAATAGTTTCAAACTCTTTTTTATCTTCAAAACCAATGCCTACAACAAAATCAAAATTCTCTCTTTCTTCTTTAAATTCAATTTTTTCTTTGTAACCCTTAACTTTTTTAAACCCTGTTAAACCTAAATTAAACTCCTTTTTCTTATTATCAAAGTCGTAGGTAACTTTTTCAACATTTTCACTCGGAAATTTTATATATAAGGTAATTTCACCTATTTTGTCAAAAATTGTAATATTTTGCGTAAACTCTTCTGACCCTTCTGGTAGGGGGGATAAAAAATATACTTCTGCAGAAAAATTTTCTTCTTCTTTTAAAAAGGCGGTAATAAGTTCTCTCAATCCTATAGCGGCACACAAAGAGTCCAAACCCTTAGTGGTATCACAAACTATGGCGATATTTTTAGAATTCTTTAGATTGTTACTAAAGTCTCCAATCTTGTTCTGTTGCATGCTATTTAAGATTGGGCGGGACTATTATTATTAAGTTAGGGGATTATATCACTAATACTATAGGACTTCAAGAAGCATGCCTTCTTTAAGTTTATCGTAGCCAGAGTTAAGCAAAACGCCACACTCGGTGTCAATACCTATAGTTTTGGTCTGAACGGAGGCTTTTTTAAGAATTTTTATTTTGCTTTTAAATACCTCAGCCTCTTTGTTTGGCTCTGTTCTTATCGAAACTGAGTCCCCTTCTCTTAAACGTCCGTGTGTTATCAAGCACCCAGCAACTACATCACCCGAAGGAAGTGGAAATATTTTAAGAATTTCAGCTCTTCCCTTAACCTTTTCCTCTTTCAATTCAAAAACACCCTCAAGAGCACCTTGAATTTCTTCAATTAGTTCGTAAATAATATCGTATTTTCTTACCAAAATTTTCATTTCGCGAGATTTATCAACTATTTTTCCAGCAACAGCAACCTTAAAAGCAACAACGATGGCCTTAGAAACAGAAGCTAAAAGTAGATCGCTTTCCTTTACCTCACCAACATCTTTTAAAATAATAGTAACTTTATTCCCTTCGTACTCCAGTTTTTGCAAGCTACCCACTAAAGCTTCTAACGTTCCCTGGGTGTCGGCTCTTAAAATAAGGTTCAATTCCCCACCTTTTGCAGCAAAAGGATCAAAATTCTCATCATTTTCTACTTCTTCAATTTCTTCAACTGTTGTATCTAAACTTTGACCTGTATATAAAACAAAAGTTTCTCCGGATTGAGGTAACTCCTTAAGGCCCAGTATTTCACCGGGATCACCCGCCTGTAGTGTTGTAACTTTTTTGCCTAAAAAATCTACAATAGATTTAACCTTACATTTAATAGCCTTACCAATTAATATTTCTTGGCCAACTGATAAAGAACCGTTAGTAACAATTAAGGTAGCAGTATAGCCTTTTTTAGAGTCATGCTTCGATTCTAAAACAAATCCTTTTAGGTCTTTGCTCTCTTTTGTATCTTCAGTCATTTCCCAAATAGCTAAAATAGAATCTAAAAGTTTGTCTAAGTTAGTCTTCATTGTGGCCGAAACCTCTACACTGATAATTTCTCCACCGAACTCCTCAAGTTGTAGATCATATTCTAACAACTGGTTTTTTACCTTTGACACATTAACACCTGGTAAATCAACCTTATTTATAGCAACAATAATTGGCACCTTAGCTGCCTTTGCATGCGCAATTGCCTCTTTTGTTTGGGGTTTAACACCATCGTTTGCAGCTACTACTAAAATAACTATATCGGCGGCTTTTCCCCCTCTTGAACGCATTTCCGAAAAGGCTGCGTGCCCAGGGGTATCTATAAAAGTTATCTTTTTATTATTGTGAGTAATCTGTGAAGCACCAATGTGTTGAGTAATACCACCGCTTTCGGTGTTTACTACTGAAGTGTTTCTTAAAGCATCTAGTAACGACGTTTTACCATGATCAACATGGCCCATCACAGTGACTATTGGAGGTCTATTCATTAATTTTTTTTAGTGAACACTTAATATTTTTAGTATTTTTTCAGCCGTTCTTGGCCCAATACCTTCTATTTCTAACAAGCTTTTTCTATCTACCTCTTTTAATTTTTCTACGGTAGATACATCAACATTTCTTAAAGCTTTTTCAACCTTTTTGTCTAAACCTAAAACTGCAATTGGAGTAGTTCTCTTTTTTCTAACTTTTTGATCCTTTTCTTCATTTTCAGAGTTTTTATCTATCTCTGCAGTGGCCTTTGCTAGGTCCTCTACTCCTTCTATATCTATTTTCCACTCTGTTAATTTATGAGCTAATCTAACGTTTTGTCCCTGTTTTCCAATAGCTAAAGACTGCTGATCTTCAGGAACTCTAACTACTGCAGTTTTAGTTTCTTCGTTAAGTTTTATACCAGTAACTGTTGCGGGCGAAAGACTATTAGCAATGAATTTTTCGATATCCGCGCTGAAAGGCACTATATCTACTTTTTCACCATTTAATTCTTCCAAAACACTTTGTACTCTTACACCCTTATGTCCAACACAAGCACCTACTGGATCAATACTGCTTTCACTTGAGATAACTGCAATTTTTGTTCTACTTCCCGCTTCTCTTGCTAAAGCCCTTACTGTAACAACACCAGACTGCATTTCAGGAACTTCAGACAAAAATAACGCTTTTACAAAATCTTTATCCGATCTAGAAACAATAATTTCGGTACCCCTGGGGCCATCTTGAATATCTTTAACTAAAACATTTAATCTTTGACCCATTCTATAGTTTTCTGTTTCTACTTGCTCTCTAAGGGGCATTACACCGTGTATTCTTCCTAAGTCTAGAACTACTAAGTTGGAGTCTATTCTAAAAATTACTCCATATACTATAGTTCCAAGTTTATCTCTATATTCTTCTAAAATATTGTCTGTTTCAGTTTTTCTTATTTGTTGAATTATTACCTGCTTAGCTGTTTGTGTAGCTATTCTTCCAAATCCAGGAGGAGTAACATCTTTACCGTTCTTAAGTATTTTCGCCTCACCTGTGATGGGATCAATATGGGCTACCAAAACATCATCTTCGTTTGCATCTTCTTCAAAGTCTCTGTTATAGGCTGCCACTAAGGCACTATTTAAGGCCTGCAATACACTATCCGGAGAGATCCCTCTCTCTGTAGCTACTTGGTTTAATGCTGCACTAAATTCTGTAATCATAATTAAATAAGTTATTTTTTATACCACTATTTAGCATAAAAAAAGGTGAGACCTAAAATCTCACCCCATATAATTAGCATAAGTATAATATACGACGGGGAAAAAACAAAGTAGGGAGCCTTTTGGTGCTTAAATTAAAGATTTTGCTAACTCTTTTTCGCCATTCTTCATTAAGTCTTCAATTAGTTTTTGATCTGAGGCTACAAATAGACCCCTTAATTTATAAGCGTCCTTAAAGATATTAGTGTCACTACTTGCTATTAAACACACATTGGCTTTTTCTTTTTCGCTGGATTTAAGACCAAGTTGCTCTATCCACCAATTTAAATCTTCGGATTCAACATAAAAGTGAATAGTAAAGAATTCGTCTATATCTTGATGTAAAGACAAACCTCCATACATGGTTGCAGCATATTTTCTACCTGTTTCCTTGCTTAAATCATTGAGTTTTTTAGCAATCTCTAATAAACCTAGTCCTTCATTACTGTAGTAATTCCAAGGCTCACCTGTAGAACTGCCAGAATTTTCAGTAGTTAAAGGTGACGGGTTATTGGTATTGTTGTTAGAATTTTCGGTAGAACCCGAATTAATACTCTTGCTCTCTTCTAAAGGGGACACGGAGTCATTCGTGTTAGAAGACTGGGCAGGAGCGGGAGCACTAAGCTCGGGTTCTACTACAGTTTTTAAATTTTGTGACGTGTCAGAGTTGTAAGTATTAGGGTTTTCATTGAAATTAGCTGTGGCAGGAGCGGGAGCAGAAATATTAGCTGTAAGGTCTTTTTCTAAATCTTTTAGCTCTTTATCTAAGTCAATTTCTTCTTCTAAAGGTGGGACTTCTGTATTTATTGGTGTAGGAGCAGGGCTTTCTTCTTTGTTTAAAGAAAGTGGCGCAGAATCAACATCGTCACCAACTAGGTTATTAGGTTGGGTGTTATTTGTTGATGACTGGGCAGGTAAATGTTGACTTATATCCTGTGCCCGAGTTTGTGTTGGCATATCAAATGCCGTATTACCAGGTGTAGAATACTTGGTACTCTCCTGCTCCACCAATTTAACTTGTTCTAATATTTCTTTAAAATTATCTGGGTACAAATATTTGTAAATCTCCTCTCTAACAAAACGGTAGGTACCGCTTTTTGTTTTTGTCTCAGGAGAAATTTCCCCATTTTTTACATATCTGTATAAAGTTCTCGAAGTTACACCAATAACATCGGCGGTTTCGTCACTAGTGTAAAGTTTGTTGGCAAGAACTATCATACGTGTCTAATATAATATGGGAGACACCCTTATGACAAGAGTTACTTTGTGATGAAAAGTGATGAAAAAGGATAACGTTAAACTAATAGCCTTACTAAGGCTTTTATAAAAACTATCTCTTTTTGTCTAATTTATCAAAGCCAAAACCTTTAACAAAAAAATAAACAACGGATGCAATAATAGCAAAATCTATTAATACTCCTAAAAAGTGCCCATAAAGTAAAGTTACAGGACCAAGTTTAAGTACAGCAGCAGCTAATCCCTTAGTCGACCCTAGCAAGGGCGCTAATAACGGGGTGATTAAATCGTCTACCAAGGCAGTCACAACCGACTTAACAGAACCTCCTAAAATAAAACCAACAGCTAAACCAACTACTCCTTGGGTTCTTATAAATTCAATAAAGCCTTTCATGTTTATAATTTTAAAAATTAATTAGTTAAAATACCAGACTTGTACAAAACAGGAAGAACATTAATTCCTAAATCGGTAGGGAGATCTTTTAGAGAAAACATCTTTGCTACTACTACTTTTTTGTCTATAGGATTAAGTTTTTTATTATCTATAAACTGCGCAAAGTAATGAATTAAAATGGCGATAAAATTTTCTTTGTTAATCGTATAAAAAACCGGGGATTTATTTAATATTTTCACTCTTTTTCCTGTCTCTTCCAAAGCCTCTCTTTTTGCAGCCTGGATTAAGTTCTCTGAATCATTTATTTTTCCACCAGGTAATTTCCAAAAATCATCTTTGTTATCTTTAGTTAGTAGTACCTTGCCTTCTTCAATAATAACCACACCACTTAAAATACTGACGGTTAAATCCGAGGAGTTTTCATTACTGGTTAAAGAAGATATTTTGTTTATTTCCATTTCTTACACAATAATAACATTCTAAAAAACTGTGACCAACAAATTAAAGTGATTAAAAAAAGGGGGGAGGTTTTTATATAAATCCGGGATTGAAGTAATCGCCCCCGGAAAATATTATTATCTTTCTACTTGAGGACGAGCTTCATTAACTATCAAATTTCTTCCATTGAAGTCTTTTTGATCTAATGCAGCTATAGCCTTTTTTGCATCTTCGTCAGACATTTCAACAAATCCGAATCCTTTACTTCTGTTATTGTTCATTTTATCAACAATAATGAAAGCTGAGGATACAGGTCCAAATTCTTCGAATAATTTTTGCAAATCAGCATCGGTTATAGTGTATGGTAAATTACCTACGTATAATTTCATTTAAATTTCACCACCTTTGGAGTAATTGTTCTTTGAGAATGCATGTAAAAGGGGAGGTACTTAACAGCGATACAAATAAGATACAGTTAAAAATTGAGTAATAATAGAATCATATACTATTTATTTCAAAAGTAAAGCATTATCTTATAGTATTTATTTAAAGACAATTACGTTCCAAACCAGCAATAAAACCTGAAGCCACCAGGTAATAAAAGACACCACAAAGGCGACAGCAATTTTTCTTTGTAAAGACTTATCCATTTTTGCGGCTTTTACTTTTTCTAATTTTAAAAGTTTTGGACTAATAACAAAACTTAGATAGCTGCCATTTATCAACATTATAAGTAAAAGCACAAGTTGAAAAAGTGCCACCCCTGTAAACCAACCTTGCCAATTTAAAACAACTCCCCCAATAGCTAGAAAAATAGTTCCTAACCAAATTAAGGGTTTTGTAATTTTATGAGCGCTTATAGAAGCTTTTAGCCAGTAGGGGTCATACCTTCCTAAAAATCCGTGCAAATCAATCACAGTAACCGCGCCCAAACCTATAATTAAACCTATAACCATAAGTAAAGTACCAAAAAACTGTTGCCACATAACAACAGTCTCCCCTACAATCCCCATTTTAATTTTAAACAAACTAACAAATAAAGATTTTTTTGAAACATTTTTAAAATTTTCTACGGTACCAATTCCAAGAGAGTAGTCACCTATATAATTGTTAGGTTCAAAGACACCTACAAAATATTTAGTGTTTTCAGTTACAATAAATTTAAGCTCCCTACCTTTATAAAGTCTTTCTAAACTAAATGGCTCATAAAATACCTCTCTGGGGTTACTAACTACGTTAACTATTTTAATTCCGTAATTTTCTGGAACGGGAATATCTAGTTGGTCACTAGATTTATCTTTTATATTTGGGGCTAAAAAAAAGTACGAGGGTTTAAAATTTAAATTTTTAAACCTAACTGGAACTAACACCTCAATAGGCACCTCACCATTTTTGCTGGGTGTAAAAGTATATAAACTTATCTGACCAGGTTTAGTTAAATTTCCGTATAAGGCTAAGGATTGTTCAGAAGGATCACCAAGCTCTAAAGCCTTACTATAAAATTCTTCATCACTTAATTTACTTGCTTCAAATTGAGTTACACTACTTTGTTTTGTAACAGGTTCGTGGGCGTAAACGGGGTTTATAATTAAGGCTAAAGAAAATAAAAAGTTTAAGAGCATAACTAAATATTACTATATAAATTTACTAAATTTATACCAAAAACTTTAAGCTAAAAAAACCTAAAAAAGCTGGTAACCAAATAGTTAACCCTCTAAAAGTTAAAGTAGTAAGCGTTGCTACACCAATATCAACCCCCAAAGATACAAAAACTAAGGGCATAACTGACTCAACAATACCAATCCCCTGAGGTGTCGGGGAAATAATCCAAAACAAAACGCCAATACTGTACCCGGCAAACAACACTCCTGGGGTAACTACCGTACCAAAAGCCATAAAAACAAAAAATAAAACCAAAAGCTCAATAAAATGTGCGGTTAAAACAACCCAAAAAGATCTAATAATGGTTTTTTTGTTACTCCAAAAAGTTTTAGACAAATAAATAACCTCCTCCGATTTTTTAGTAGGCCAATCTTTAGACAACATTTTGGCAGTGGGAAAAAACCTACTAAACCTGTTTACAAATTTATGTAATAAGTCTACTAACTTGGAGATGCTCTTAGGGCTAGCCTGTCCAAGTACTAAAAGAACAAATAAACCCAAAGTCATGAGTAAAAAAAGCAGTAAACCTATAAGCTGATATTCCAAAACGTCTTTTTTTATTATCAAGGTACCAAATCCCGCACATAAGAGTACTAACAAGCTTAAAAAATCTACAAATAATATAAGTAAAACCGCAGAAGAACTTTTTGTTTTAGAAATTTGTTCTTTTTTTCCTGCAGTTATAAACACACTGCTCCCTGCTAAAGAGCCTAAGGGAACTAATAAACTCACAAATAACGACCCCAATACTAAAGATGCTACTTTTTCTAAACTCCAATTTATTTTATAAATAGCTAAAATCTTTTGGTGTAAAACAGAATAAAAAAAATAAAAAACAACCTGTAATAAAAGGGCCAATAAAAAAAAGTTTAGCTTTGCTAGTTTAACTATTTTTATTAAGTCTTTTCCCTCATTTAAATATTTAAGCCCAAAAAAGGTAAAAAGTAATACAAATATTAAAAATATTATTTTTTTTGACATAATTTCGTGGCAAGGTATACCCGAGTTATTCTAACAGATAGAAAAATTTTGAATTACTAAATACCAAACAAAGATGTCGGGCTAGTAAGCATTGCCCACTCCCCAACCCGTGCCCTGCTGGCAAGTTTAGTGATAAGAGTTAAGTTGGAGTTATTAGAAATTGCAGAAAGTCCCGTGTAACTGTTTAGGACTTTACACAAGTCCAACTCATAGGGATAATCCATATTTAATCGAAAAGATTGCTTCGGCTTCACAAAAGAGTTGGGAGCTAAATCATCAAACACCCTCTTTCTAAAATTAAACATACTTTTATTAGTTTCACCAACCATAAAAGCATTAAAATATTTAGGATTTTCCTTAGTTAGTTGGTCATAGAATTCTAAAAACCTAATAAAGGCACTACAAAATACCGTTGTGTTTTTAAATATATTTCTATTATGCTCCTTAAAGCTACTATCTGGCTTATACGACATAGGCCATTTGTAGGGAGGGGGAACATCGTCTACTGAATGACCAATATCCACGATCAAACCACTGTTTCCAATTGTTAACACACCGTTGTCTGCTACGTAAGGCTCTAATGTAAGTAAGTACTCGCCAGGTTTAGCCCACTCAGGAGGCACAGGTGAGGAGTATTTGCGCGCAGTGGTAGTCAGTAAAACGTCGGTTTCTTCTTCAATATAAGATTCTAAACGAGTATCGGGCATTAACACATTTCAATTCTAACATTTTATAGTATTTGAATAAGAAGTTGGCAAAACCAAAGGTAAAAACTTAAACTACAAAAACCAAGTCATTAAAAGAAAGGTTGGGGGAAATTGAGCAATTAGGGTACGCAGTTACTATAAAAAAAGGTAGTTGTACCGGATCGACTAACTCTACACTAATTGTTGTTGTAGTATCTAGCTTTAACCCCGTAATAGTATTTACTAAAACACTACTTTCCCCCTTACAACTACTTCGAGGAGCACTTTTTATTTTATTTTTATCTTTTGTAGAAATATTACTTACTAATAAACAATTTATTTTACCCACAGGTAATTTGTAACCAACTGTAAAAGAGGTGGTTTTAAACCCGGTGTTTTGGGCCCAATTTAAACTTCCAGAGTCTTTTAATTTTTTAAACTCAGCTTGGGCTATTTTTAGTAATTTTTTGGGGTTTTCAATACCAACAACATCGCTGTTAAATTTAGTGCCTACTACTTTTAAAGCATTTTTAATATCACACTGTGTAATTTTTGATAAAACAAATTTGCCTTGGCTCTGGTCGTAATAGTAATAAGGCTTGCCGAGTAAGGTTTTTTTGTAATGCTCACTAACAAAATCAAAGTGTCTTAAAATATGAAATTCGTTAGTAGGGTTAATAACAAATTTTTTTAAATTGATCATAATTTTAGGAATACTTTGACTGAAAGTATTCTATTCGCTTGGGGATTATAAATAAACCTTTGTTCGGGAGAAGGGAGGGGATTATTTTATTCCTGATTTAGATCTTCAAAATACTCAACTACACCACCAAGATGTTCTATAGCTTTTTGAACATTTTCAAAGGCCTCTATTTCAGTTGGTTTAACAGTACCTTCAGTGTGATAAGTTTGCCCAGTTTTTTCTTCGTCTGTATGTACAAAACCCTCTGAAGGAAATTTGTAAATAAAAACCGGTTGCTCTAGACGTTGTTTAAACTTAATTGGAACTGTAAACAATACCTTTCCTGCAGAATCTACTGACAACCTAAATCCCTCATTGCTACCCCAAGCAAAAGAATGTGCTGCAGAAAATGCGGGGTTTGGACTTGCATAAACTCGGGGAGGGGCACTAATTTTATCTTTTCCAGGCGTGTATCTTTTTCTCGGTTCTAGGGCAGCGATGTCCGAAGCAGGAGATCCATGATATAAAATTTCGGGCAGTCTTTCCGTTTTTAAGTTAAGGGATGCTTCGTCTGTAGTCATAAAATAGTGTTTATAAAAACTTTATCTATTCAAATAAGTAACTGTTACTTGCAAAATTGTTGCAAAGCAAACCCACAGTAAGTAGGGAACTTGGGCATAAGTAACCCATTTTAAGTGAGGATAAATTGTAATCATTAGCCAAATTAAAGTTGCTAAAACTAACAAAATATCAACTAGAGCTAAAGCATTATTTTTTAACCCAAACTGCAAAGGAGTAAATGCTGCATTAAAAATTAAATTTAAAACAAAGGGTAAAATTACAATTGCAGGAATTTCTTTTTTAATTACTTTTAAAAATACAGCGCCAAAAGAAATAAAAATAGTTACGTACAAAAAAGACCACACAGGGCCAAAAATCCAACTAGGGGGAGCCCAACTAGGTTTAATTAATTTTGAATACCAAACAAACGAGTTCATAAATTAACTATATCAAAAACAAGGGACATTATTAATGCGAATAGAGGTTATTTTATTTCTACTTAACTTGTCATCGGGGTTTCCAGAGAGGAAGTTGCCTTAGCCTTAGAAAGTCCCCCAGCATCTTTAATTCCAAAAAGTTTTTCACTCACCTGGAGCGCTTTTTCATCTGGATAGGATTTAAAAAGTAAGATTCCTATCGACAACGCAACTGTGTTGTTGGCAGAATGGGCTAGTACAGCTTGTGTGTAACCCCTCTCCCTCATTAAATACCAATAAAATAAACCACCCATGAACTGACTTATAGGTATAGATTTAGCAAATTGAATATTCCCAGATTCATCCGGCTCGCGGTTATGGGCTAGTGCAAATAAAACCGTAGAAGATATACCTATTCCCCACCTACTTCGCCTACTCATATTGTTGATTAAACTCGAGGGTAAAGCGCGAAATATTGCCTCCTCTAAAACTGGGCCTAAAATTCCGCCCTCCAATAAACCTTCTATAGGCTTGTCCCTCAGCATTTCAACTAACCGTTCATCTGTCAAAGACTTATTACCGTGTTCAATACCCAATTTTTCAAAAGTACTCTCAGCAATAGATTTTGCAACCATCACCAAACCTTGTTCAAGTAAAGTCTGGGTATACGGATTTTTAGCTTCTTCGGTTTTCTCATCTAGTTTTATGGAAGTAACTGATTCAGTTGCATCTTCCTCAGCGCCTTCATCAGAAACTGGCTCCTGTGCATCTGCGGTTTCTATATTAAGATCCGAAAGAGTAGTAGCTGCTCCAGCTGCAAGAATAAATTTAAGAAAGGATCTCCTAGACCACGTAGGGGCATCGGGCATAATATTTTCGGACACCACAGTCTCAGGAGAAGCAACCTCAGGTGTACTACTGGGTACAAACAAGTTAAAAAGCTCTCTCCGATTTAAAGCAGCCATATTATTTACTAATACTTAACGACCTTACTAACATACAATTTAATTCTATCATTTTCGTGGAAGAGGTGGACTTTTTGTATTTAAGATCCTGTAAACAAAATATATTGAAATAAGAAATAGAAATAATAAGAATAGGCATTTTCAAAAAAAGTTCTGATTGATTTCGTGGGCTGAGGTAAACTAGGGTTTGTTATTTAAACCCCTTGTTTGCATTGGGTCTGCGATGAGGGCAACCAGGCCAACAGCAGGGCCTACGTTTTCCTTTGATAAGGTCAGCACACAAACGATCTATATGTTCTTTTCTTGTTTCTGGTTTTTTAACAATAGTGGTCCAACATATCCACTCATTACGTGCAAGCGGAGTAAGGCTGTTCCATTTTTCAAGCACAGCTGGTTTAGAAGCTAAAGTTTCTCTTAAATCACCGGGCACCCTATGTACTACACCGGTAGCGATTGTTTTTTTAGTTATATTTTTTTCCATTAATTATCAAATAACAAAATACCTTTTTTATTATTTTACCGACTAAATGCTGCGATTTGGTTAACGCTTTTACTAGATATTGAGCCCTTTTTGTAGCACGAAAACCAATCACTGGCATTTGGAATATTTACCATGTCTGATTCTGATTTATCAGCATCTTCTTTTGACTCCCAATAGACAAAGTCGGTATAACCACCCTCTATATTTTTGTTAATTTCCCATTTAATAAACCCTTTCTGCTTACTCATCCAGGTTTTTATAATTTCACTTGCAACATCTAACAAATGTTTTTCTGTAACACCTTCTGCTAATTTGTAGCTTATTATATCTTTGTACACGGTATTATTTTTATAAATTAAATTTCTAAGCTTTGTATGGCGGAGAGGGAGGGATTCGAACCCTCGACATCTTGCGACGTACCGGTTTTCAAGACCAGCGCACTAGACCAACTATGCGACCTCTCCCTGTTTAAATTTAAGCAAACACATTTTAACACGTTAGTAATAGTATATTAAGCTAAATTGGGCTTAAGTATTGATAAAATAGCCTAAAATGCGAGACTTAATATATGAATAAATATAAAATTATCGGAAGTTTAAATATTCTACTGGGGGTTATCCAAATGTTAGGCGCTGTTATTGTACCTGTAGTTATGTTAAGTAAACTATCAGGAATGTATGAGGCATTTGGGATAGATCCAGGACCTTCCTTTGCCGCTTACATTGTTTTAATAACAATCTTCTTACTCGGTGCTTTATATACTTTTATAGGTATTAAATGCTTTTCTAGTTCGAAAAATAGAAACAAATATTTTTTGGCTGGGTGTATTGTAGTTGCTTCTACTCCTGTACTAATAGGGATTTTAACAGGAATTTTAAACTTAATGGTTCTAACCCCTATATACAAGCTATCAAGCAATTTTTAGTGAGTAATTACTAAGATCGAAAGATAAAGCAGTTTTTTACTTATCTACCACCATACATTCGGTAGGTTCAACTTCAACCTTACCGTATTGATAACCAATATAAAGAAAAACAAAAGGTAATACTATGAAAAGTATAGCTGCCAATGTTTTTGACACAAAAGTCACCTTAGTAAGTTCTTTGGGCAATTTGAGTTTTGTTTTTTTGGGCATATATAAATATTAAACTATTTTACAAATTTTCTGTAGTATAGTTTAAAGCATGTCGATTATTGATTTATCTAAAGACCAAAAACACGTAATTAGCGAATTGCTAGAGTGGCAAAAAGACGGTTATTCTAGCCAATACATTACGGTTGGTGGATTTGCGGGTACAGGTAAAACTACCTTAATCGCAGAACTTAAAAACAAACTAAACGACACTAAAAAAAAGCGTTCAATTGGTTTTGCCGCCTACACCGGAAAGGCAGCCAGAGTTTTAAAACTAAAATTACATAAGTTGGGGGTGATAGATAAAACAGATTCAGTAGGAACTATTCATTCGTTAATGTACTCACCTATTGAGGATAAAAATGGCGAAATTTCAGGCTGGCAAAAAAAAGACAACATTTCAAAAGATTTAATTATTGTTGATGAAGCCTCAATGATAGATGGGCAAATTTGGAGCGATTTACTTTCGTACAACATTCCAATAATTGCTGTAGGAGATCACGGCCAACTGCCTCCAGTTAAAGGTAGTTTCAACTTAATGCAGGACCCTGATTTAAAACTAGAAGAAATTCACAGACAAGAACAAGATAACCCGATAATTAAAATTTCAATTTTGGCTCGAAAATTTGGAATAATACCCGAAAAAGAGTATGCAAAAAACATTGTTAAAATATCTAAAAAAAGTCCTTACTACAACGATACAGTAAATAAATTACTGGGAGAATACAATAAAAAAACTTTGGTTATTTGTGGGTTTAACCACACCCGAGTAAAACTAAATAATAGAATTAGAGAAAAGTTAGGAATTGACTTTGAAAAACCTCAAATAGGGGACCGGGTAATATGCCTTAGAAATAACCACAAAAACGATATTTTTAACGGAATGCTAGGAACTCTATTATTTATAGAAAACAAAGAAAAAGACTGGTTAAAAGCAGATATTAAAATGGATGGCGAAAAGGGAGAGTATAACGGAAACATTTATATTCCACAGTTTAACAATACCGAGCCCTTAAACTTTACCAAATTTAGAAACAAAACTTTAAAGGGGGATCTTTTTGATTTTGGATACGCCCTAACAGTGCACAAAGCACAAGGAAGCCAGGCTAAAAGAGTGGTTTTATTTGAAGAACGCTTTAGTAGAATGACCGATGAAGAGTGGAGAAGGTGGCTTTATACCGCCGTAACTAGAGCGCAAGAGGAACTTTTTATAGTTTAAATAAAAAGCATACAAACCTACTAGGTGCTATACTTTTAGCACAATGAATTCTTTTTTTTCCAGATATTTAAAAGAAATAGTATTTGGAGGAAATGACGGCATTGTAACCACTTTTGCTGTAGTAGCGGGGTTTAGTGGTGCAACTTTAAACGAAAACTCTTTAGTACAATTATCCTTTTTATCTGTTTTACTTTTTGGTGTCGCAAACTTATTTGCCGACGGATCTTCAATGGGCTTAGGAAACTATTTATCAGAAAAATCGGCTGTTGAAAATTACAAATCTTTAAAACAAGAACAAATAGTTTTAATTAAAGACCACTCTGTAGTACTTGAAAAAGAGACTGCAAAATTATTATTAGAAAACGGCATAAAAGGGGACCATGCTAAAACAGTTTTGCTAATGTTTAGAAAACACAAAGCTTTTTGGGTAGATTTTTTAATGAATTACAAATTAAAAGAACGTAGCGTTGAAAACATTAATCCAAAGGTTTCAGGAATTACGACGTCTTTATCTTTTATAACTTTTGGTTTATTCCTTTAATTCCGTTTATAGTTTTTCCAACTAACCCAAATAATTTTATTTTTTCTATAATTGGTACTGTTATTGCTTTAGTATTACTGGGGTCTTTTAGGGCAATAATAGTAAAAAAAGACAGATTAAAATCTATTATGGAAGTACTGTTAATTGGCTCAATCGCCTCTTTAGGAGCCTTTATAATAGGAACTATATTTTCTAAAATATAACTAAATACCCATATATTTAAAGTGGAAAATTTAAAGATATCAACAGAGTCTAAGCTATTAGCTAAATCCCTTAAGGGATTAAAAATTGAGTTGGTTCTTTTTGATATAGATGACACGCTAATAGACACCCACAGCCTTTTTACGCGAGGAGTTAGAAGCTACGTAAATAAGGTATCCAAGGTTATTGGAACGACCCCAGAGAATCTTTTAAAAGAGTTTCCAAAGTTTAATTCAAAAGCGCATGCTATTGCACAAGTACAGATGCACAGGTGGTTAGTAGTTTCTACTATTATTGCTAAAAACTACGGAGTTAAAAATGAATTATTAGCTAAATTTGCAGAAGAGTTAATACAACTTATATACTTTGATGAATATCCAAAGATATTTCCAAACACCCTGCGAACACTTAATACTTTTAGTGAGGCCAAAATACCTATAGGTGCAGTTACGCATGCCGATTTAGGCTGGACCGAGCGAAAAATGAAGCACACAGGTCTAAATACTTTTTTTAAAAAAGACAATTTATTTATAGCGGATTCAAAAGTTCCAAAGGGACCAGAGATCTGGTCGCACGCAATATTAAAAATGGGTGGCACACCTGAAAAATCCTTAGTAATTGGGGATAACGTAATAGGGGATATAGTTTCTGCAAGGCAAGTTGGGGTAAAAAACACTATCTCACTACCCAGTCCTTTTCACATTTACGCGCAAGGCGAAGTTCCCACAGAAAGTTTAAAATGTAGCAATATTGGGCAAATAGTAGAGCTATTAATTTCCCGAGCGTTTGACAAGTAAGGTATTTCTTATAGAATATGGTTACACCGCGGGTTAGTGGATCGGTACCACGGAAGGCTCATAATCTTCAGAGCCCGGTTCAATTCCGGGACCCGCAACCATACAAGCTAGCTAATTTTCAATGTAGAGATGGAATCTAAAACTATTAATAATTCTAAAGGTCTCGCTGCCAATCCTAACGCTACTGACAAAGCTCTAGATTATGTGCAAAAATTAAGAGAAAAGTTGAAAGACGAGAGTGATAGAGGGTCAGTACTGATTGCAACAGCAAATTTAGAAAGCGCCCTAAAGAGTAGGATCGAGAGAATGTTAGCACCAGCAATTAACGACGATGATACTCTTTTAGACATCAACTCACCACTCGGAGACCTTATCGTAAAAATTGAGCTGGCATACAGATTGGGCCTGATAAGTGATCAACTGTGCTCAGCGCTACACAAAATACGCAGGTTAAGGAATAAGTTTGCGCATGATGAGGGTGGACTTAGTATGGGGGAAAACAGTCCCAAAGATAGTGTGGATGATTTATGGAGCAGATTCCCCTTTTTATCCGAGGGACAAGAGGTCAACCTGAGCAGCAAAAATAAATTTGTAGAGGTATGCAGTCTTGTAGTGTTCCATTTGAGACACGAAGAAGAGTTTAAGGTGACAAGAATCAAGGCAAAGGATAAAGAATGGCTATTTGCTCAAAAAAAGAACTAGAAATATAAACCCTAACCATATTTAGCTATTTTTTAACTCCTCAAACAATTTCTTTTGTTCTTTAGATATTTTTGTAGGAATTTCTACTTTTACTCTGTAATACATATCGCCTCTACCACTGCCTCTAAGCCTTGGCACACCTTTTTCGCTTAACCTAAAATTAGTACCACTTTGGGTACCAGAAGGGATTTTTAAAGTTACCTCATTAAAACCGTCGTTACTTTTAGGATCAACCACCTTAACTTTTATAGTGTCCCCAAGTACTGCCTGAGATATTGAAATATGCTTTTCACTAAATAAATCATAACCCTGTCTTATAAAATTAGGGTCTTCTTCAACTTCTAAACTTAAAAATAAATCTCCCCTTGGTAAACCTTTTTCTGGGGCCTCGCCACCCTTACCAGAAAGCTTAAGTTCGGTACCGCTTCCAACACCAGAGGGAATTTTTACATCAAATTCTTCGTTTCCTACCCTAATTTTTTTGGTAGTTCCTTTTATAGAGTCTACAAAACTAACACTCAAAGAATAATATAAATTCTTTCCCTGTTGGGGTCTTCGTGCATTTCTAAAACCAAATACCTCTTCAAAAATATCAAAGGGGTCAATATCTCCAAAGGGGGATTGCCCGTTACCCCCACTTGTGTAGCTGTAATTAAAGGGGCCCTGACCACCAAAGGGGTTACCCCCACCTTGTTGCCCACCATTAAAAGCACTACTACCAAAACGGTCGTATTGCGCTTTTTTATTGGGGTCTTTTAGTACTTGGTAAGCCTCGTTTATTTCTTTAAACTTTTTTTCGGCTTCTTCTTTGTTTTTAGCAACATCGGGGTGATGTTCCTTGGCCATTTTTTTATATGCTTTTTTTATTTCATCTTCGCTAGCACCTTTAGCCACGCCAAGAATTTCGTAGTAATCTTTATTCATAAACTTTTAAATGGGTATTTGCTCTAGTACTTTAGAGCAAATTACCCATTTAGTCATTATTTTTCTTCAACAACTTCCCCTTCTACAGTTTCACCCTCGGTTTTTTTATCGTCTTTTTTGTCGTCTCCTTTTTTATCTTCGGCACTAGATTCTTGCTGAGGCTGGTTTTTGTACATTTCTGCACCAACTTCTTGTAAAACTTTAGAAAGTTCTTCAGTTTTACTCTTTAATTCCTCTAAGCTCCAGTTTGTAGCGTTTTCTTTAATTTCTTTTATTTTGGCCTCAATGTCTTCCTTTTTAGCTTTGTCCATTTTTTCACCAAAATCTTTTAGAGTTTTTTCGGCTGTATAAACTAAATTATCAGCAGTATTTTTGGCATCTATGGTTTCTTTTTTCTTTTTATCCTCATCTTTATGTATTTCAGCCTCTTTAACCATTCGATCTATTTCTTCGCTACTTAAACCGGTACCACTTTGTATAGTTATTTTTTGCTCTTTACCACTTGCCTTATCTTTGGCACTAACGTTTAAAATTCCATTAGCGTCGATATCAAATTTAACCTCAACCTGAGGAACACCCCTTGGGGCGGTAGGTATACCTTCAAGTACGAATCTTCCAAGGCTTTTATTATCTGCGGCCATTTCGCGCTCACCTTGTAAAATGTGCACTTCTACACTTGTCTGATTATCTGCAGCAGTACTAAATACCTGACTTGCCGAGGTAGGAATAGTAGTGTTTCTTTCAATTAAGCTAGTCATAACCCCCCCTAATGTTTCTATACCAAAGGTTAAAGGCGTTACATCTAGTAACAAAACATCCTTAACATCTCCAGATAAAACACCAGCCTGAATCGCCGCACCTATTGCTACAACCTCATCGGGATTAACACCCTTATGGGGATCTTTACCAAAAAATGCTTTAACAGATTCTTGTACTTTTGGCATTCTAGTCATACCACCTACCAAAACTATTTCGTCAATATCCGTAGTTTTTAATTTAGCATCTTCCAAAGCTTTTTTAACCGGCTCTATAGTGTTTTCAATTAAGTCGGCGACTAATTGCTCTAACTTAGATCTAGTTAATTTAGTATTAACGTGTTTAGGACCATTTTTATCCGCAGTAATGAATGGGATATTTATTTCAGTCTCTTGAGTGCTAGATAATTCTATTTTTGCTCTTTCAGCGGCATCTTTTAGCCTTTGCATAGCTTGCTTATCGGCTGTTAAATCAATACCGTTCTCTTTCTTAAATTCTTCTGCTAACCATTCAATAATCCTAATATCAAAGTCTTCTCCACCTAAGTGGGTGTCTCCATTTGTACTTTTTACCTCAAAAACACCATCTCCTATTTCTAAAATAGAAATATCGAAAGTACCACCACCTAAATCGTAAACAGCTATTTTTTCATTTGTTTTTTTGTCTAATCCATAAGCTAAAGAGGCTGCGGTAGGCTCGTTTATTATTCTTTTAACATCTAAACCTGCTATTTTTCCCGCATCTTTTGTTGCTTGTCTTTGGCTATCGTTAAAGTATGCAGGAACAGTGATAACTGCCTCGGTAACTTCTTCACCTAAAAAGGCTTCGGCATCGGCTTTAAGCTTAGCCAAAATTTTAGCTGAAATTTCCTGAGCTGTGTAAGTTGTTCCTTCAACACTGACTGCAGCCAAACCACTTTTACCTTCTACAACCTCGTAAGGTACGTTCTTTTTTATTTTAGTAACCTCAGAATCACTATATTTTCTACCCATTAATCTTTTAACAGAGTAGATAGTGTTTTTAGGGTTTACCACGGCCTGTCTTTTGGCCGGTGCCCCTACAACATTGTCTATTACATTAACGTAACTAGGGGTAGTATTAGCACCCTCAGCATTTGGTATTACTTTAGCTTCGCCGCCTTCCATAACGGCCATTGCACTATTTGTTGTTCCTAGGTCTATTCCGATTACTTTTCCCATAATTTGTTTATAAATTTAAACTAATAAAATTAAAGACTTAAATTTTAAGTCCTTAAGTTTAATATATTTAATTTAGATAGATCCATTTCCTACAATAACTCTTGCAGGCTTAATTAATTTACCATTGTAGGTATAGCCTTTTTCTAAAGTCTTTAGCACTATATCCTTTTCACCATCTTCTGTTTCAACAGCTTCAGAAATATGTGCATCAAAGGTTTTACCGGTTAAGTCTATTTCTTCTAGACCGTTTCTTTTTAATACCTCTAAAAAATTGTTTACAGTGATTTTTAACCCAGCATCTTCACTGTGTTTTAGTAAAAGATCAAAGTTGCCTAATATAGAAACAATTTCAGCCATTAAATTTTCGTTCGAATATTTAATGATTTCTAATCTTTCTTGCTCAGTTCTTCGTTTGTAGTTTTGATAATCGGCTAAAGCCCTCTTCCAGTTATCTTCTAATTCTTTGTTTTGTTCTTCTAACTTAAGAATTTTTTCCGCAAAACTCTTCAGATCTGGTTGTTTTTTTATCTTCTTTTGCATTGTGAGATTAAAATTACCAATCGGCCCCGAGCTCTTGTAGAATTCCCGACATATAACTTACTGTAGGAATAATTCTTTTATACTCCATTCTACTTGGACCTAAAACCATAACATTGCCCTTTTTTGAACCGGAGGTATAAGATTTAGTTACTACAGAAACCTGGTGTAAAGCTTTTCTTTCAAATTCTTCGCCTAAAATAACGCAAATATTAGTAGTGTTACGTTTGTTTAATAGTTCTTCTAAAATACTATAGTTGTCTATTAAATTTAAAACTGCTCTAGAAACATCTATATCAAAGAATTCTCGGTGATCCAAAATATTTACCATCCCGGAACTAAACACTCTCCCATCTGTGGTTGAAACTATAGACATTAAACCTGTGGCATCCGATAAAGCGTGTGCAGCACTGTGCAAAAATTTATCAATTTCGTATCTGTTATTATAAACGTTCTGTTTCATAGCTACTTCTTTAAGTACTGGAAGATCATAAGCCTCCATAAGTTCCTGAATGTATAATCTGTAACCTTCTTGAGAAGGAACTCTACCGGCACTAATATGGGGTTGTTCTAAATAACCCTTTCGTATAAGCTCTGCCATTTCGTTTCTAATAGTAGCTGCAGAAATATTTAAATTAAATTTTTCTGTTAAATAACCCGAACTTATTGGCTCTGCTGAAACTATATACTCCTCGATAATCATTTTTAATAAGGCCTTTTGTCTCTCGGTTAATTCTGATGTCGACATAAGTAGTGTTGGTCCTTAAACGGAGTAAATTTTTAAATTAATTCTTAAAAGATGTATTGGCAATATAATACCTAGAGTGATAAAAATAGTCAATAGCTGCTAATGATTAAATTTTTTTTATTTATAAAGGCTTAAAAATAGGGGAAAATAGAGATACACTATTAAAATGAACAAAACAAAGGCTCTTGGGCAAAACTTTTTAGTAAATACAGAAAGCATAGAAAGCTTTTTAGATTTTTGTAATCTAAAAAGTGCGGACAAGGTACTAGAAATAGGTTTAGGAGAGGGGGCTTTAACAATACCAATTTCTATAAAAATAGACAAAATAGTTTGTGTTGAAATAGACAAAACTTTAGTAGATAAATCAGTTCAGTGGCAACTAGAAAACCTGCAAGTTATTTACGAAAATTTTTTAGATTGTAATTTAGCTGAGATTATTAAAAAAAACAAAATTAATAAAATAGTTGCTGCAATTCCTTACAGTATTACAAGTCCTATAATTCATAAAATAATTAAAGAAGGCTGCTTACCCTTGGTGGATGTGAATTTAATAGCCCAAAAAGAGTTTACCGAAAAGCTAGTAGGGGACGACAAAAAAAGATCATATTTTACTTCTTTAGTAAACAGGTGGGCCAGTATTAAAAACGGTGAAAAAATTGAAAAAGAATCTTTTAACCCCATACCAAAGGTGGACTCTAAGTTTTTTTCGTTTAGTTTTTTTGACTACCCAAAAGAAGAAAAAGAAGTCATAAAATGGAGTAAGTTTTTACATTTTGTATTTGCAAGTCCCCGCAAAAAAATTAACAAAAGGTTTAAACCAGAAATTTTAGAATTATTAAATATCGATAAAAACAAGCGTCCCGAAAACCTAAGTTTAGAGGAGCTTAATAAGTTGTACAATAAAACTAGAGAAGTTTAATTTAACAGTAAACATGGTAAACATTGAAAAACAAATTCATTTAGTACAGACAGAGAAGTGGGCCAAATTTAAAGAACAAACGGGTAATGAGGTGATTAAAATCGGAGAAGTATACGTAATGCTTAAAAAAATCCCCTTGTTAACTAGTTATATGGGATACGCCCCAAAAGTTAATTTTGAATCCCAAAAGATAGACTTTAAAGAACTAAAAACGGCCTGTAAAAAGAAAAACATTAGCTTTGTTAGATTCGATGTTCCAAATATTTTACTGCAGTCAAAAAATGGAAAAAAATGGGCCCCAATTCTAAATGAAAACTATATAAAAGCACCAAGAAACACTTTTACAAAAAATAACATTTACCTAAATTTAACCCCAGGGATCGATTCAATACTTAAAAATATGCACGCAAAAAAGCGTTATAACATAAGGTATGCAGAGCGGAGTGGGGTAGAGGTAGGGGTTGGGTCAGATATAGAAAACTTTGAAAATTTTTGGAAACTACATAAACAAACTTCGGACAGACAGGGTTTTTTAACCCACCCCAAAAGTTACTACAAAAAGGTGCACGAAAATTTTAAAAACAATATCTACTACGTTGAAGCTAGAGTAGAATCACATTTAACGACGTCTTGGATGATTTTATTTTCAGACAAAACAATGTATTACATCTACGGGGGCTCCAGTGGAGAATTTAACAACAAATACCCTAACGATTTAGTAGGTTTTAAAGCGATAGAACTAGGCATTTCTAAAAATATAGAGTTGTTCGATATGTGGGGAGCCGAAGAGGGAAAAGGTTTTACGGAATTCAAGCTTAGATACGGAGGGGAGCTATTAGAATACTTAAACTCATATGACTTTGTTGTTAAGCAACTTCCTTACAAGTTTTTTAACCTTGCTTACGAAACCTTTTGGTATATAGCCAACTTGGTAAAAAAGTTTAAGTAACACATTAAATGAAAGATGTTATTTACTCAGTTGTAGATACCGAAACCACGGGGCTAGATGCCCGTAATAATCAAATAATTGATATCGCAGTTGTCAGTATTAAAAATGGAAAAATAATCAATAAGTACGAAACACTGATAAATCCTGGTCGTAGAATACCAGACTATATCACTATGTACACAGGCATTGACAATAGACTGGTAGAAGACGCACCAAATTTTAGCGAAATTAGCTATGAGCTTAAAGACTTAATAGACAGGACAATTATAGTGGCTCATAACGCACTTTTTGACCTTAGATTTTTAAGCAAAGAGTTTAATAGGACAAACTTGGTACTTAAAACAGACTACCTATGCACCGTAAAAACATGTCGTAAATTGTACCCAAACTTAAAAAGATATAATTTAGATATTTTAACTAAGCACTTTGATATTAAAATAAAAAACAGGCACAGAGCTATGGGAGACGCTATAGCTACTGCAGAATTATTTTTGAAAATAAGAAAAGAAAACAAGCAAATTTGGGATATAGCCACCACTCACCTACTCCAGAGCTTAGGTACAGTTTACTAAGGAAATGAGTATTACTGCAGCTTAAAAAAAGCTTAAGTACAGTTTAACGAGTAAAACTAGTAAGGGGGGGGGTCTTAAAATTAAGCTTATAGTAACAAACTATGACAAAGAGTGACCGAGGTCACTCCCCCTCTAAAGTAGCCGTGCCTGGGGGAGTGCATAAACTATGACAAGGAGAGATTTTAAATAGAATAAAGTTTTACAAACCAGCAAGATCTACTGGTGTCAGGGGGGAGAATCGAACTCCCGACCTCGGGTTTATGAGTCCCGTGCTCTAACCGACTGAGCTACCCTGACGTCAAAACAAATACAATTTTAGACTATAGTTACTTTAAAGCAAAATATAACCTTTAACTAAAACAAGGTTTTAATCCAAACTTTATACACAGGCAAACCCACATCTTGGTTAATCTCTATACCACTTGGTTGGATAGTTTTAGTAGCAGAATCCTCGTTTTCCTGGGCTTTTTTGGCATCAAAAACGGCATTATCAGAGCCTTTTTGATCTTTAGGTATAATATACATTTGCTCGTCTTTAAACCCATAATTTAGTTTAAGTCGGGCCTCGTTTACCACAAAATCCTCTGTTTTTTTGTACTCCAGGTCTGCCTCTAAATTAGCGTTTTCATCTTCTAAGGTGGATATTTTTTTACTTAATAAGTCTAACGAGTTTCTTTTTTCATATACTTCAGATATGGAATTGTACGAAAATAGGCCTATAATAGAACTTATAGCAAATATGGTGTAATAAAGATATTTTTCATTCATAGTCTTATGTTTATATTATATTCTTTACAAGCTCTTTTCATAAACTCCTTAGATTAACCAAAACATTGGCAAAAAACTAGGGTGTGTGCTATAATTTACTATAGGAGGTAACTTATACGGTTACTATGCTCCCATAGTGGGCAAATAAATGATATGAATCTAAAACAAGCGCATCTAGAATTTATACAAAATCTTAAAACCAAGGATAGGGCAGAAGCCACTGTTACCGCCTATTCAAAGGATTTAGAACAAATAATAGACTTTTTAGCAAAGCAGGGAATTACTGAGGTAGAGGCAGTTACAAGCGAAAAATTGAACGACTTTATGCAAAAGTTAGGAACAGAAGGCTACACCCCAAAATCGATAAGCAGAAAAACTAATTCAACAAAAACTTTTTTTAAATACCTTTACGAAGAAACTAAAACTATAAAAAATAACCCCGCAGACTTAGTTTCTCACCCTAAATTAGACATAAAAGCACCTAGAATCTTAAGTAAAATTGAATATAAAGCTTTAAGAGACGCCGTTAAAGACGATATAAGAACAATGGGAATTGTAGAAATACTCTTACAAACTGGACTTAGAATTAGCGAGTTATCTGACATAAAGATGGAAAACATACATTTATCTGAAGACATAGATAAAAAAGATGGTGAGATGTTTGTCCCAGGTAGTGGAAATACTCCAGATAGAGCGATACCTTTAAACTCTGCAGTACAAAAGGCCATTAAAAACTACTTAGAAATAAGACCTTTTTCTAAAAAAGACTTTTTATTTGTAACCAAAACTGGAAACCAACTTTTGGTTAGAAATATAAGAGCTACTTTAGATAAATACTTTAAAGACACTGGTTTAGAAAATGTTAAAGTAAACGACCTACGTCATACTTTTATAGCACACCACTTGCAAAATGGAGCACCCCTTTATATGGTTAGCAAAATTGCAGGACATAAAAGAATAAGTACTACCGAAAAGTATTTAGAGCACGTGACTGTAAAAAGAAGAGAAGGTAACTTTGAGCTAGAAGAGCTCTAAAATCTTTTGATTTTAGTTTAAGACAAACTCCACTTTTTCTCCAATAAGATTTTCTATATTTTGTATATCCCCTTGTTTAAACTCAATAACATATTTAATACTTTCTTTAGGAAAAACAGACTTAAAAGTGTTTGAATTTAGCTGAGAATGGTCTTTAATTACCATATCTTCACCTACCCATAAAAAGTCTAATGGGAATTTAACATTTTTATTATAAAACCCGGGTCTCGAAGGGCTAGAGAAGGTAAATAACATTCCATTTTTTATTTCAGGCTTAAACATCAACCCCCTACTCCTTTTAAAAGGGGTGTCTGCCAACTCTAGTTTATATATTGAATTGTTAATATTTAAACTTACAAAATTGGTTTTAAGGTTTTGAATAGGGCTTAATAAAAACAACGCAAAAAGGTTTGGAATTAACAATAAATTATACATTAGTATGATTTTGAACTGGTTTTTAGGTCTTTACAAGGATTTGATAATTGATAAGAGTAGGGTATTAAACTATAATCTAGTAGAATTTAAGCTGTATTAGGCCTTATGCGCGCTTAGCTCAGCCTGGTTAGAGCACCAAGCTTATA